>Ga0180907_167_pt1 | contig 63819 bp, 72 predicted proteins | sample Deesub1362A_J573_FD_124170 | JGI IMG/M metagenome (GOLD analysis project Ga0180907, IMG submission 124170) | Archaeoglobus sp. JdFR-39
CCCCCCAATCAGGCTCAAACCTCTATTCAACTCCCAAAAAAACCAGCCAAGCCCAAACAGCAAGAACAGGAGGGTAATGAAGTAGGCGAGAGCTTCCTTCATTACTCTCCCTCCTGCTCCTTCCCATCAAACACTTGAACAGAAAGAGCATCAGCATCAATGATATCGCTGTATGCTGTTCTCACCCTTTCCAGCTTCTCCCTCACTGCCTCCTTCACAAAATCTGCAACACTGCTGTAAGTTCCAAGCATCTCAATCGTTCTCTCGATCTCCTCAACCAGCTTTGCAGAAAGGGTGATACCCCTATACTGTTTCCCACCTGTTTTTACTACACCCATATAGTAAGATTAGAACTCTGATTTTTAAATTTTACTATATCGTTACAGTAACTGCTAAAAACGAGCATAGTTTCATGTGGAATCGTTAAAAAACGATGTTCGAAAATCAAAATCATAAAATATTTATAATACCAATTTAAAAAATGTTATATAGATGTAGTAACCATGATGTAAAAATGCCGCCAAAGAACTATAAGGGTATAACCCTCCCAGCCGAAATGGTCGAGAGGGTTAAAGAAATTATCGAAACTTTTCCAGAGATGGGTTACTCTTCTGTTTCTGAATTCGTGAAGGATGCAATAAGAGAAAAAATTGTAATAATCCTCTGCACGAGAGAAGGAGTTAAAGAGCAAGAGCCAGATATGCTTGAAATCCTTGAACAGGTTGAAAAGCTCCGCAACCTCATATCTGCAAAGCTGAAAGAGTAGCCCAATCTCATCATTCTATTTTTTTCTGTTTCATCACGAAATATTAAAGTTTNCCCGCCCCTTATGTTCCACATGGAACAATCTGGAACATACTCTGAATCAACATCTATAAGAGGGCTTTCAGAAAAAAACAGCCAGAGAAAGGTTGATTTGCACATACGGATTTCTAAAGAGAATTATATATTTCTCAGAGAAAACTTCAGAAATCGCTTTTCAGAGACTATTAACAAGCTATTGGACTTTCTTAGGACTGAGCAACCAGCAGAGCTTAAAGTTCTAAAAATAGGATGGGCTCGGCCGGATTCGAACCGGCGATCTCCGCCTTGTAAGGGCGACGTCATAACCCCTAGACCACGAGCCCTGACTGGCATTAGACGATTTGGTTATTAAAGCTTAACGCTACCAAAAGATTAAAACACTGCGAACGAAATTTTATCTAAGCGGGGGTTGCCGAGCCAGGAAAAGGCGCAGGGCTTAAGAGGGCAACTAAGATACCCTGTCCCGAAGGGGTCCGCGGGTTCGAATCCCGCCCCCCGCATGCATAACTGAATTTGGAGCGATAAGAGTAGATAATTTTGCAGCTCGTTGGTTGAAGCAGGATGATACTGATAAAAGCTCGCAGAATCAATAGTTTTATAAATCCTTCATTCAAGCAAGTTCTGCATGGAGTTCAGGGTTGTTATTTCAGATCCAAAGACAGGAAGGGCTTACCAGAAAGTCATTGAGGGTGCAAACGCTAACAGGCTTGTTGGAAAGCAGATAGGAGATATTATCAGTGGAACGATTGTTGAATTGCCACCAGACTACGAGCTAAAGATTACTGGCGGGACAGATAGGGATGGATTTCCAATGAGACCTGATCTACCCGGTTCTGGTAGGAGGAGACTTTTGCTGTCTGGCGGTGTTGGATTCAGACCGAAGGAGAAGGGATTGAGGAGAAGAAAGGGGGTCAGAGGGAAAGTAATATCCAAGGACATTCTGCAGGTGAACACAGTAGTTGTAAAGCACGGTAAAGTTCCTCTTGAAGAGATATTCAAGCAGAAAGAAGAGTGAAATGGGAATTTTAGAGGATAAGAAACGAGCCCGGATTTTTTACAGGTATTTTTCCAAAATTTACGACAGGGTAAATCCGATTTTTTACTCCGACGAGATGAGGAAGAAGGTTGTTGATATGGCTGAACTCGCCGATGGAGATTTTGTCCTTGAAGTTGGTTGTGGCACGGGATTTACGACAACTGAGATTGTTAGAAGGGTGGGAGAGGAGAACGTTGTTGCAGTTGATCTGACACCTGAGCAGATGATGAAGGCTGTTATGAGGTTCGGAAACTCAAACTTCGTGCTCGGCGATGCAGAAAACCTTCCCTTTAAAGACAACTCCTTTGATGCGGCAATCTCAGCAGGTAGCATCGAGTACTGGCCTCACCCTCAGAGGGGCATAGAGGAGATGGCAAGAGTTACTAAGAGTGGTGGTAGAGTTGTTATTCTCGCACCAAGAAAGCCCAGCAACTTACTCGTAAGAAAATTTGCTGAGAGCATAATGCTTTTCCCTTCAACCCAGCAATGCGTCGCTTGGTTCATGAATTCCGGGCTTGAAGATATCCGGTATATTGAAACTGGCCCATACTGGTTCTGGAGCAAGCTGGTTGTAATTATCAGTGGCAGGGTACCGTGAAGATTTTTAACAGTCTTGACCGCTAAGTTACATGGACAGAGTTCTTTACGTTGGACCAGTAATCTTAGACGAGCCAGAGGAATTCTCACTGCAAGAGTTTGCAAGACAGGCCGTGGCAATGGAAGCTGAGAGGCTTTATTACTCGAACGGGAGGGTTTATTTCGTCGAGTATGATACTGTTCATGGTATAATTGACGGCAAGCTTGTCGTCGTCGAACTTATTGGTTACTCGTCCTTCGTGACAGTTGGTGAATATAGAAGCTGGATAGTTTACTTTGGAAATGATGATTTTGCGGATTATACCGACAAGATCAAGGACTTGAGGGGCGATATGACTATAATACCTGTTTTAAGAACGCATGACAGATTCATAAGAAAAATCGAGGAGCAAATAAACGAGGGGAGATTCAGGAGTTTCGTAGAATGAATTCCGTAACAGATTTTGCCAGCACGTCAAACTTCCCAAAGTAAAAGTGATCCGTGTCAATTTTCACCAGTTCTTTTGGATTTGATGCTTCTTCGTATAACTTCAGACTCTCATCAAGGGAAACAAATTGATCCTTTGTTGCGATTATGAAGAGCTTCGGAATATCGGAATCTTCAAAGGTAATTGAGTTTATGGATGGAAGCGGAGAGATGTATACAGCAACATTACAGTAGTCGGATATGTTGGAAGCAACAACGCTTCCGAACGAGTAGCCTACTATGGCAATAAAATCGTGTCTCTCCTTCAGATATCCAAGACACTTTTTCGCATCCTCCACTTCCCCGATCCCACTTCTGAAGGGCTGTTGATAATCAAATCTCATCACGGAGATGTTATTTCTGAGCAACTCTGATGCAATCTTTTCAAGTCTGATATCGAATCTACTCCCTCCCATGAGGGGATGGGGAGGGCAGAGCATCGCGACTTTTTCTCCCCTCACATTGTAGGTTGCATTTATTGAGTCAATAATAATCTCAGCCATTCTTTTTCCTCCTTATGTTCTTGATAGCCTCTTCGGCAGAGTCGCCAATCCTCCCCCCTTCTTCTATCAACTCTTTTAAATTTTTTATGTCCTTCTCACTTCCAATTATGCCGAGCATCATTGCTGCATCCTCTCTAATTCTCTCGTCATCATGGTTAAGCAGTTCGGTTATAACCTTCCTTGCTTCTTCTGCAATTTCCGGCTTCATCTCATGTAAGGCTTCAAGGGCAGCCATTGCACCAAGCCTCACCATGAACTCCCTGTGAGCCATAAGTTTCCCAAGCTCTTCTCCAATATTCCTGTCCTCTGCAACCCTTTTCACTTCCTCAATCTCTCCGTTCATCAGCTTTTCTGCCAGATACTCATAGTAGTCCTCATTTATGGCTGCTTTGATCCACTTTTCTACCTCCTGCACACTCATCGCTCCAGTAAACTTCATACCATCAATAATTGCTGTTGGAACGCTTACTATTCCAAACTTTTCGGCTATTTCGGAGAACAGTTCAGCATCAACCACGTGGTGTTCGATACAGTAACTTTGGGTCATTTTATTGATGGCATTCACCGTTGCTTGGCAATTTGGGCAGAACTGGGAGACGAATGTTACTATCGTTACATCAGCATCCTCCTCATTCTCACATCTCAGACTTTTTTCAGCGACAACTTTCAGGGCGAAGAGGAAAGACTGAAGCTCTGAATGTCGAGGAACGGCGTGAAAGAATATTTTTGACTTATCCAGTTTTATTGCAGGTAGCCTTAGCTTTGGTTCTGGATAATCCAGAAATTCGCATTTAATAAACTCATTAAACTCCGACAGCTTCCTCGCAAATTCATACATCTCTTTGCTTTCGAAAACTGTTAGAATAACCTCCTTTTTAACATTCCTAAGAATTTCCTTTACAAGATTCAAAGGTAACATGTGAACACTTCAAGCACAAGTTTTAAGGATTTTTGCAGGAATCATTTTTGATGGGTGTAAGCAGTCCCGCACTGTGGACGGAATTCTTTGAGAGATACTACAAGGAGGAAATCAACAAGCTCGCCTACAGGATAAAGTCTGGTGGTGACGGTAGATCGGTTTATATTAACTTCGTTAAGGATTTAACGATATTTCAGGAGGGTAAGCTTGGTGAAGAGTTGATCGAGAATCCTGACGAGGTTTTGCAGCATGCTGAAAAGGGGCTGGCAAATGTAACCAACATTTATGGTGTCTCGCTTGAGGGCTGTAAACCCCGTTTTTATGCTCTGCCGACTGCAAGAAAGGTTCTTATCCGGGATTTGAGGGCTCAGCACATCGGAAAGTTCGTTGCCGTTGAGGGAATCATCAGAAAGGTTACAGAAGTCAGACCGAGAATTGTTGAGGCAGCCTTTGCCTGTCTGAACTGCGGAAGCATCAACATGGTTCAGCAGGAAGATTCACAGCTCAGACAACCCTTAGAGTGCAGCAAATGTCACACAAAACGTCTTGTATTTCTCCCGGACAGCAGCATATCTGTTGATAGTCAGAGGCTTAAGGTTCAGGAGTATCCAGAGAATCTGAGGGGTGGAGAGCAACCTCAGACCATTGATGTTATCTTGGAAGGCGATCTTGCTGGTAGCGTGAATCCGGGTGATAGAGTTGTAATCAACGGGATTGTAAGGGCGAAGCCGAGGGGGTTGGGGCAGAGAAAGCTCACCCACATGGATTTGTATCTTGAAGGAAACTCGGTTGAAGTTTTGCATCAGGAGTACGAGGAGTTTGAGATTACGGAGAGGGATAGAGAAAGGATAATGGAACTTGCCACGAGTGATGACATCTACGGTAAGATTGTAAGATCAATAGCCCCTTCGATTTACGGCCACGAGGATGTAAAGCTTGCAATCGCCCTTCAGCTTTTCGGCGGGGTTCCGAAGAAGCTACCAGACGGGACGGAGATCAGAGGGGATATACACATACTGCTTGTAGGTGATCCGGGGGTAGCGAAGTCCCAGTTGCTTAGATATGTCCACAGAATAGCCCCGAGAAGTGTCTACACTACGGGAAAAGGGACGACGACCGCCGGCCTTACTGCAACTGCAGTGAGGGATGAGGTTGATGGTAGGTGGACACTCGAAGCTGGGGCACTGGTTTTGGCTGATAAAGGAGTTGCACTGGTTGATGAAATAGACAAGATGCGGAAAGAAGACAGATCGGCGTTGCATGAGGCACTTGAGCAGCAGACAATCAGCATAGCTAAGGCAGGAATAAACGCCATTCTCAGGGCGAGATGTGCTCTTCTCGGTGCTGCAAATCCAAAGTATGGGAGGTTTGAAAAGTATACTGCGATTGCCGAACAAATCGAGATGTCACCCACTCTGCTATCGAGATTCGATTTGATATTTGTCCTGACAGACGACCCGGATGAGGAGAGAGATAGGAGGCTTGTTGACCACATCCTGCAGTCTCATCAGCTTGGAGAGATGATGGAGAGAATTAGGAACGTCTCGGCAGAATACAGCGAGGAATTTATAAGAGCTAAAGCTGTCAGGATAGAGCCTGAAATAGACCCCGAACTGCTCAGGAAGTATATCGCCTATGCAAGAAAAACTGTCTATCCCGTTCTGACGGATGAGGCAAAGAAGAGGATAGAGGACTTCTACCTATCGCTCAGGTCGAGGGTTAAGGAGAACTCCCCGGTTCCAATTACCGCAAGACAGCTTGAGAGCATAGTCAGGCTTGCAGAGGCATCAGCAAGAGTTAGATTGAGTGACAGGGTAGAGGTAGAGGATGTTGAGAGGGTTATAGAGATAATAGAAAAGAGTCTGATGCAGATTGCGCTTGACCCAGAGACTGGAGAGATAGACATTGATCTTGCCTACAGCGGAACTTCTAAGAGGCAGAGGGACAGGATCATGGTGATAAAGAAAATAATTGAGAATCTTGAACCGAGTTACGAGAAGGGAGTGCCGGAAGAGGAGATTTTGACGGAAGCAGAGAGGGAGGGTATAGAGAGGAGCAGAGCGAAAGAGATACTCTCAAAACTCAAGCAGCATGGCGAAGTTTACACCCCAAGACACGGCCACTACAGGTTAGTTACAAAGGTGTGAGTTAGAGTTATAAATAAAAAGGGTCAAAACTTTGAAGGATGAAAGTTCTAAAGACGGGCATACTACCCCTCGACACACAGCTTGGTGGCGGGATACCTTCGGGTAGCGTTGTGCTCGTCCTCGAAGAACCGGGTGCTGGGGGAGATGTATTATCCTATCACTTTGCTGTTGAAGGTGCTTTGAACGGAGAGAATGTTTTTTATCTGGCAACCGATGATACTGAGGAAGAGGTGAAAGAATATGTAAACCTCTACTTCAACCTTGATGAGGCAGTATGGGAGAACATAACACTTCTCAGCCTCTCATCACCCCTCACAAAGGCAGAAAAGGATGCAAAGGACTTTCTTAAAAAGACTATGTACGATCCGATTGGAGGTCTGAAAACAATTCTTTACCACGAGGATTTCGAGAGAGTTGTTATTAACAACATGACGTATTTCATAACAAACTATCCCATAGAGGATGTGGTCTCCCTTATAGAGGTTTTCTCCAAATACGCTAAAAAGAATCAGTCTGTTTTCATGATGTTGATGACGAAGGGAATGTTCGACTCGAGAACGGAAACTGCAATAAAGCATTACTCGGATGGGGTTATCGAGCTAACGTTGAGGGAAGTCGAAAACGAAGTTCAGAGGAGGCTGAAGGTTATCAAGTTTAAAGGAATCCTCGTTCCCAAGGCGATTTTGAGATATGATCTCACCGATAAAGGCATAAAAATGGAGTCTGTTATGAGGGTGTTATGAGGGTAACCTTCGGAGAACTTGTGGTTAACGATATCTCCAGCTTTAAAGTGGACTATGCGACGTTTATAAGCAGTAAATATGTCGTATCGCTTGATGTTGTCGAATACGCAGCAAAAAAAGCTGTTGAAAACTGGGACAAAGGTAAAAGGATATCAAGGTCACTTCCCATAGAAATTCTGCTTTACTGCGCAGCAACAAGGCAGATAAAGGATGCTCTGAAGCTCGGAATTGCGGAAGGGAGGAATAGGGTTGCTACAGTCATTCTTGACGAAAATAGAATGAGGGAGGTTGAATTTACAGAGACAGAGTTCAGGCCTGAGTATGATCTCAGGGCTGTGATGGACTTTTATGGGATAACGGATGAGGAAATTACAATCACTGGCATTGAAAAACTACCTCTGCTCCTTAGGGAGAGAATAGCGCTCTTCTCAGTTTTTGGAGAAGGGGTCAAATGAAGGGAATTGCCTACGCAGCCGGAACTATTGTGAACGCCCTCGCAACTGGCATAGGTTCGGCCTTCGGCATAGATATGCAGACTGTCGTTAAACTAAAGCCGGGNGAGGGTGATGAGATAAAGGTAGTCGTTAATGGAGTTGAAAGGAAAAGTGTGGTGGCTGAGAGAATTCTGAGGGCTGAGGGGATAAGCGGTGAAGTTGTTGTAGAGAGTGAAATTCCGAGCGGAAGTGGATTGGGGAGCAGCAGTGCCTTTGTCAACGCTTTGCTTGTGGCTGTTAAAAAGCTGAAGGGGGAGATTATTGATGCATACGAAATTTTAAAAACAAATGCAAGGGTATCCTTAGAAGCAGGGATAAGCTATACTGGTGCCTTTGATGACGCGGCAGCATCACTGCTTGGAGGTTTTGTTGTATCGGACAATTACAAGATGAGACTTTACCGCTGGGATAGGATCAGTTCAAGTGCTGCAATACTTATTCCGCACTTCAAACGCGGAAAAGTGAACTGGAAGGAGATAAGGGCAAACTCCACAAAACTTCGTCCAGCACTGGAGGATGCTATAAAGGGGGATTACTGCAGCGCGATGAAGAGGAATACCAGATACTACTGTGAAATGATTGGTTATCCTTTGGAAATTGCGATGGCTGGATGGGATATCGGTGTATGTTGTGGGCTTTCTGGAAATGGTCCCACATTCGTTGCCTTTGGCAGTAAAAGTGAGATGAAGTCACTTGCAGATGTTTGGAAAGAATATGGAGAGGTTTATATAAGGAAAGTCATCGAAAATTCGGTGAGTGATTTCGTAATTCCGAAGAGTTTGTTCATAAAGTTCTAACCATCCTCACCCATTTTCCCCATTCTCCAGCCTCTCTGAATCCGTGGGATTGGTAAAACTTTCTTGCCTTGTAGTTTGTCCTTCCTGCCCAGAGTTCAGCTTTGTTTCGCCCTCTCTCTCGGGAATGCTCAATAGCCCTTTTGAGAAGTGTTGAACCTATTCCCCGTTCACGGAACTCCGGCAGGACAAAAAGCTCGTGAATTTCCCCAACTCTTCTTCTCTCAAAAATGCTGATCCAGTTGGTATCGCATGCAACAAAGCCCACGGCTATGTCATCAATTTCAGCCACAATGAAACCATCTCCATCGCGAGCCATCAGCCACTTAAAATAATTTTTGATTTCCCTTCTTCTCGTGTATGCATACTCCTCAAGACCCTTGTAAGATTTCGTGTAGACTTCAACGAAGCTTTCAAGGTCCTCTTTTGTAACCTTCCTTATTTGCACGAAACAGTTTTTTATATTCGACTTTTAAGACCTACGATTATGCTGATCAAGAGGATCGCTGAAATAGAATCACCAAGCGGGAAGGAGGAAAAACTCAGAGAGTTTGTGAAAACATATCTTGAGGACCTTGGATATGATGTTTTGGAAGGTGATCACTTTATCGCAACCCGATCCAGATCGAGAATGATCGTGGCAACCCATCTCGATACTGTGTCAGTCAAAGCTCCCTTCAGCACCGATGGTGTTTATGCTTACGGCACAGGTGTGTGCGATGCGAAGGCGAGTGTTGCTGCGATACTTGAAGCTGCAGAAAGTGGTTTGGACTTTACACTTGCGTTTTTCTGCGATGAGGAGGAAGGGGGAAAAGGTTCAAAGGAGTTTGCCGAGTTCTGGAGGCAGGGTGAAATGGCTATCGTCATGGAGCCCACCGATCTCAAGATAGCTTCAAAGCACTACGGAAGCTTTGATTTGATTGTAGAGGTTTTAGGAAAAGCGTGCCACGGTTCAATGCCAGAGATGGGTGTAAATGCCATTGAAAGGGCATGCGAGATGATGGTGGATATGAAAAGGAGGTTTAGAGCCACACCACTGAAGATAGAAGGTGGCAGTGAGGAGTATGTGATTCCGTCCAGATGTTACATTAAATTCGACGTTCTCGTTAAACCGGGAACAAAACTTGAGGATTGTATAAAGGAGCTTGAATTTTTGCGAGATTATGGAAATTTTGAGGTGTCTGATGCTCACGAAGGGTTTGAGAGTGGTGGTGTTGTTACAATTCTCGAAAAAGCCATGGAAAAGGTAGGCATGGAGCCAGTACACACCGAGATGCGGTCATGGACCGATGCTCTCAACCTCAAGGACAGGTTCGACGCAGTGGTATGGGGTCCAGGGGAGCTGCACTGCTGCCACACAGAAAGGGAAAAAGTTAAGCTTGAGGATATAAGGAAGGCCAGAGATGTTTTGCTTGCCCTGAATGATTTAATCAAATCTGCTGGAAAATGTCACCATAAATGAGCTGGAGAACCAGTATAATTACGGGATGCTGAATGAGGTAAATCTCCAAGGATTTCTTTCCCAGAATTGCCACCGGGTTCTCGAAGAAACTGTGCTTAGTCCCACGAAACTTGCTGCCAAAGTGCATTCCAAACAGGAAGATTCCAAACCATGGTAACAGGGGGTAGTAATCAAGTGTCCTGAAACCGTAAGGCATCAATCCCATCCAGACAAGGTTGGCAGAACTTACGTTTATTGAGTGAAAGTAAACTCCAAGGAGAAAAGCGGCAATACCTATGGGAAGGTGCAGTTTGGTGTAGTTCAAAAAGATGTAGCCGAGAAGCGTCGAAAGGGCAAAGAAGTGCAGGATTCTGAAGACCACAAACTCATTTGGGACAAAATAGTATGTAACGGCGGTGATTAACAAGGCAAGTGCTGAGAGTTTGAAAGCCTTTCTCAAAACCCTGTTCGGCTTCGGTCTGGCAACAGCCATCGTAAGTCCAGAAATGAAGATGAACATCCCCCCGATAAATCTCGGGAAGTAATACCAGAAGGCTCCTGAAAGCTCTATTTTGCCAAAGTAGTAGGCATCAAAAAAAGAGTGGAAAATGAGCATAAGTATTACAGCTATCCCTCTCGCAAAGTCAATTTCCGGGTATCTCATCTGAAGTATCTCAGGTCCTCATCACTCTTCCACTGCTGCACTGCCATCTCTTGCATCTCCTTTATCTGAGCAATGATTTTCTCCATCTCCTTTGCTCTCTCCTCCAGAGCTTCAACAGATACCTCAAGGTTTAGCATCTTGGAGAGCACATCAAGAACGACCTTCGCACTCTTTGGATCAACCATATAGCCCGAAGTCACACCCATCAAACACGCAGCATCTATACCCTCAAGCTTTGAAACTCCAAGTAGAAGTCCTGAAGCTCCTATTATACCACCACCCGGCTCACCGGGCTCAAACTTTATCCCAAAGCTTTTAAGCTCTTCAACAACATCTTGAGAGTTTGCAGCACCGATAACATATGGCTCCTCAACAAGCTTTCCAATTCCGTATCCACCCAGCGTGTAAATTCTCCTTGCTCCAAATCTCTTTGCGATGTCAATGTAAGCGTTAACGAGTTCAAAGTGACCCTCATTGCTTATGCTCTGAAAATCTCCGACGAGAATAAGTAGATCACTGCTGTCTCCATTCGACTTCCAAGCATAAACTTCATTCACTGGCATCCTGACCGTCCCATCCTCCTGAACCATTACCTGTGGGGGGAAGTAATGAGAGTATATTTCGACCACCTTCTCAGCCCTAAGCTCGTTCACAAGATGATCAGCCACGAGCTTTCCAACATGTCCTATACCCGGGAGTCCTTCAATGAATATCGGATTCTCCAGTCCTACATCCTCCGGGTCTTTTAGGTATCTTACATCAACCTTTTTCAGCATCCAACCNCCTCCTGAAACTGAAAAATCCTACCTCCTTTCTCAGCTTCCTTCTGTATTTCCCGTAGGGGTCTTCGATTGAGAATCTGGGTGGGATTGGCATATATGTCTTTGATTTACAAACAGGACAGTATTCTTTAAGCGTGTAGCGTCTACATTTACTGCATTTTCTCATTAAAACTTTCATGCAGCCTCCCTTATGAAATTGCCTTCTCCACCAAGCTTTTTAATCGTCTTCAGCACTCTGTCTGTGGCCTTTTTTAGCACGTTTTCAGCCATCTTGTAATCGTCGGCTTCAACGACAATTCTGTATCTCGGTGCGCCGAGGTATTCTATCTTCATCTCAACCCCATCTGTCACAGCCTTTTTCGCCTCAAGGAGCGCCTTCTTTATCCTCTCAATACCATCTGAGGCTGTGCTTTTTAGTTCAAAGTATCCCCTCACCTTAACTCTTTTCGGTTTGATATTCTCTCTCGCAATCTCTGCCATCTCTTTTGCGAATTCCTCGCCTACAATCGGTGCAAGAACTTCGTAACCCTCATATGCAGCTTCTTCAAAGGCAGAGTAGACGGAATCGTACTCCTTCAAAAGCTTTTTACCAATTTTTTCAAGCTCATCGAATCCAACATTGAGCTTCTCTCCAATAATTTCAAGCCACTTAAAGGATTTCATCTCGTTCTTCCACTGTTGAAGCTTCTCTCTCTTCTGCCTCTCGTTTACGTCTTTTATTGAGAGATCAATATGTCCCCTTTTCGGGTTGATGTCTAGAACCTTGCAGATAACTTTCTGCCCCTTCTTGACATGCTCTCTGATATCTTTAATCCNCCCCGATGCGACCTCGCTTATGTGGACCATTCCCTCTCTACCCTCATACTCGTCAAGGGATACGAAGGCTCCAAAGTCGAGAACCCTCTTTACAGTCCCAATAACTATTTCACCCCGTGAAGGATAACCAGTTCTCTTTATTATCAGCCTCTTTTCTTTCATCCTATCCCCCTTTTCTTCTGTGAATTTAAAGATTGCCTATAACTGTTGCAGGAAAAACTGGACCATCCGTGCAAACTCTCATCCCGTTCTCAATAACACACGAACCACAAACACCAATGCCGCACCTCATATACCTTTCAAGTGAGAACTCAGCTTTATGCAAAACACCAGCTTTTTTCAAAACTATGTAAAGAGCTTCCAGCATACCCTCGCCTCCACATGCATAAATTCTTGAGTATTTGCTCAAATCCTCCTTCTTGACAGCCTCAAGGACTGTGCCTTTGATCCCTGCAGTGCCGTCCTCAGTTGTAATTGCCAACTCCTCAAACTCATCGAGCCAAATCAAGTCCTCCTTAGATTTCTCCCCGTAGATCATCCTGACCTCTGCTCCACATTTTTTCAGAAATTCATAGAGGTATTTCATCGGGGCAATTCCAATACCACCAGCGATGATTAATGCTTTGTCGGAGGGGCTGAATGGGTTGCCAAACGCCCCTCTTAAACCGATGCTGAGACCCTCATGAGCCTTTACCAAAGCCTGAGTTGTCTCACCTACAGCTTTAACGGTTACCGAATTTGGTGATGAGAGGCTGAGAGGAATCTCTTCGTAGCCCGGCAGATACAGCATAACAAACTGGCCGGGATACGAAGTTATTCTTAGGTCGAAGTAAAGCGTCGAGACCTTCTTATTGTGTCTCACCACCTTTTTCAATTTCGTGAAGTACACAGTTAAACTCCCACTTAGGTTAATAAGTTTTGTTTGCATTTTTAGAAGAAGCAGAAGAAACAATGGGTTTAAAGGAAGATTTACAGATATTGTCATTCTATTTTTAAAGTTATCTCTTATAATCACAATTATTATCATTATATAATCTCTATAATAGTAGTAAAATTTAAATATCAGATAGTCACGATTATTGATTGAGGTGATGGCGATGGAAGAGAAGAAGGACAGGAAGGAGGTTGAGGAGACCTTTAAGAGGATTAGGCTGTTTGTAGGTTGATAATGTCCTTTAATTTAATTTATCGCTTTTTATCAATTTTAAAAATAGGTGCTACTCCCAGTACATTTGCTTATCCAATACCATTAGCTTCATTTGTTGCATTTTCTCTTTCCGGTTCTGGAGTTGAGAATTTTATAATTTCTTTTGTTTTTTGTTTTTTATTTATTACTTCTATTAACTTGTGGAATCATCTTAATGACCTTGAAGATGACATCAAAGCTGGTAGAAGTTGTGCAGCTTTTATAGCAGACAACAAGAAAGCTGTTTTCAGTGTAGTGGTAATATTTTACACACTTTCGACTTTGTGGATTGTATTATTCACCAAAGATTTAGCTGTTTTATCAGTTTATCTTGTTTGTGCTTTTTTAACATGGATTTATTCGGATAAATTTTTAGTTGGAAAACGGATAAAAAGACTTAAAGAATGGTATGTTACTGAACTGCTGACGTATTTGATAGTTTCTCCCTCTTTCTTTATTGTTTTATGGTCATTTTTTTCCCCTTTGTCAGAGAAAGGTTTTGCGTTTTCTTTAGTGTTATCAATATTTTATTTGTCAGGTATGTTTTTAAAGGATATAAAAGATGCTTCAGCGGATTTAAGTTCTGGTTATAGGACTCTTGCAGTAATCTATGAGCCTGTTTTTCTGCTTAAACTTTCAATTTTTTTAAATATTATTGGAATCTTTCTAATTTTGATATTGTCCCTTTTTGGAACATTTCCTTTAATTTGCGCTTTTTCTTCATCTACCTTGATTATTCTTGTGTATGTCGTGAAAACACTACGTCAAACTAATTGGTCTTTATCAGAAGATATAATAAATGTGCTGAGACTACATCCTCTTACATACATCGTAACTCTCTCATTGCTTGGGGCTCTTGGGGCTATATCCAGTTTATAAATAAAGTGGTCCTTGTAAGGTTTAAGTAAATTTTATTTTCAATTTCGCTCATTAGCTTAATTTTGAGATTGTGAGATGTGTAATTAGGGTAAGACGTAAAAATCGCGTATGATGGTATATAGCTCTTTAGTTGGTGAATTTTTTCTTCATACATTAGGAACATATTATGATCAATAGCATAGAAATTAAAATTTTTATCAACAAAATATTTTTTGAGGATGTTTAGGCCACCTCTTATCGTTTCGGCAAAGAAGATGGCATTATCCATAAAACTATCTAATTCAAACAGAGAGGGATATATCTCTAGTGGATAGCCAAGCAACCCTAACGATGAAGCCCCCATAGTTTCTTTGCTTAGGAAGTATAACGCATATGGACTCGCAGAAAGAAATTTTTTATCTTGAAGGTCATTAGATAAATCTCTTTTAGCTATAGCAATACGTTCAGCCTCTAAGAACTCATTCAGCTTCATTCCATCTATATGTCCTAATGCGATCCCTTTTTTCTCAACTTTAACTTCCTTGCCAATCATAAACTCATGCTTTATAATCTCCTTCGTCTCCTCCAAATTCCTGCCTCTCTCTGGCAAAGTGTCTGTATAGTCGCTCGGTATCCTTTCTCTAAAGCTGAGAACAACGACTCCTCTTCCCACCTTTTTTCCATTTACAGCTATGATCGGATGTCCGTACTTCATACGCAAAGGGAAGATGTTGAATGAGACGGCATCGACACCTGCATCCCTGAAGGGTCGAAGCATCTTGTTTATCGGATAAATCAACTCATTTTGGTAAATTTCGGATGCTCTTTCCAGCACGTATTCTGGATCAGACTTGTATTTTCCATAAAGTCTCCTGAGTCTGATAAGTATTTTTAAAGCCTGCAATCTACTCTTCGGGTAGAGAAGAGGATAGATCAAAATATTGAACCTCCCCTTCTTGGCTCTTCTCATTTTATCAACGACTTCATCTGGAGTCCCTTTGAAAACCTGAAGTTCATATTCTGCATCTGTCAGTAAAACCAAGCAGCCACGAGTCCATATTGATTCGGGAGTTATGTAACCTTCAATGGGCATACAGACTGATTCGCAATCAACCAGACTTGCGAATTTTTCAGAATCATTAATCAGTTCCTCCGTTAAAAAGAATACAGTAAGGGTTGGTTTAAACTCCACCTCCTCCAGCTTAACCTTCAGGTCTTGTATAGCATCTTTGGTCTTTGGATAGGGTGTGTAGAGGAAACTAAACATGCTTCTCGAACTCACTCTTTATTGACTCTATGTCTATTCTGAGCTTGTATATTGAGGCATCCTCTGCAGCCAATATGGCCAGAACAAGTGTTTTAGATATGGGGGATAGAAGCAAGTGCGAGCCAGCCATTCTAAACTCTGCATCTTTAAAATAACCTGACGCTATGTAGTTTATAAGGACCTTAACTTGACTTTCGAGCCAGTCAACGAGAGATAGCACCTGCCTATCCTTGAAGTGGATGTAAATTGGTACACCATCTACCCTGTAAATTCCAACGAAGGGTATGTTCTCGTCTAAGATGATTGGTCTAAGGAGCTCCTCAATTACCTCTTTCATTTAACCCTCCTTCTAATTTTTTCTATATCTTCCTCAGTAATGTATCCCTTATTTGCGAGCCTCCTTAGCTCCTCTTTTGCCTCTTCTGAGATGTTCAGGTTATCGAGATTGGGTTCGAATCCATCACACCTTTTGTCTTCGATAATGATACCTGCTCCCTCCACAATCCTGAAGGGATACACACCATCAGCATGTTTCGACATTCTGTGCTTGACAACTCTGAGTGTTCGGCTGTATGTTTCTCCAGCACCAATGTTCTTTAACTGAATAACTGAATCTGCGAGAAACAGAGACATGTTTGTAAGAGCTGAGGGTTCTCCGATGAAGGGTTCTTCCAATGTTACGACAACAGTTCCACTTTCTTTGAGCATCTTAAAGAAAAAACTGACCTCTGACCGAGACTGGTAATCTGCACTTGCGACAAGAGGGGAGAATGCATCAATTGCTATTCGGAGATCATTGCCTTTGATAAACTTGGTCAAATCGCTGTCGAGAAAGGAGGTATCTTTTATCTGAAATTGGCCTACTTTTAGCTGTCTTGATTTGATATATTCCTCCAAATCCCATCCCATTGATGAGGATATCCTGAGAAACTCATTTTCATCAAGGTCGCTTGAGATGTATATACAATTTTCTTCATTTTCAAGACCCTCAGTCAAATACTGGATGCAAAATATTGTTTTTCCACAACCTGTTGTGCCTACTACTGCATTCACAGTATTTTTGACGAATCCACCGTACATAAGCTCATCCAAGCCAAAGATACCTGTGCGCAGTCTGCCCATGATAATCATATGCTCTCTCACCATTATTATAGTTTTTGATATTCCTAAATAAGTGTTATGTCGCGAATAACGTTGCATCCCGATAACAGGTTACTAATATGGAAAATCTAACGAATAGAGCAAGTACTGAAGATATTAAGAAGGAAAATAGCATTACCTGGCAATCCCGCTCGCTCAAGAACCTCATCATCTTTACCCTTTTAAAAATTTCTTTTAGATGTTTTTAGAGGTGATAGGATTGAAGAGATGTGTAAAAATTATTTTTTAGTATATATCAATACTTTTCATTAAGTGTTTTTACACCTAAGTGATGTACCACAAATTGCCAATTATTTTACTATCTAATTCTAATTTTTTCCCACTTAATAACCCCTCAGCTGTAATCGAGCGGAAAGTTTTTAAACTGTTTGCCTTATTTTGGCACGATGATATCTGAGCTTCCAGAAAATCTGAGAAAAACAGCATTGATACTGATAAAACTGGGTGAGGCTACGGCAGATGAAGTTGCCAAGGTATCCGGTAGAAAAAGGTCCACTGAGAGCTACTACTTGAATTTACTAACGAGTCTGAAGTTGGCTAAGAAAAAAAAGGTCGGTCGAAAAATCTACTTCATGTTTAATGGGTCTGACGTCGGTAGATAAAACTGAAAAGCTAAGGAATTCCTTCTTATTTTGATTACACTATCTGATCCTGTCAGTGTCATCACCCTGTAAAGCTCATGTCTGAGTATATCGAAAAGCTCCTTTATACCATTTTCAATTGCAAGAGCGTAAACGACAGGCCTTCCCACGAGCACAAAGTCCGCTCCCAACGCTAATGCTTTGAATACGTCAACTCCGTATCTGAAACCAGAGTCAACACCTGTTGTAATGATCTTTTCTATGTTGTTTAGGATTTCAAGAGGAGAGATGGCAGAATCCAGAACTCTTCCTCCGTGATTTGAAATTACAATCACATCGCAGACATCTGATAAGGTGTAGTAGTCCACTTCACTCAAAACACCCTTTGCCACAAAGGGGAGTTTAGTGGTCGAGGCAAGATCAACAATTTCTTTTTTGGAAAGGGACCTCGTCCCTCCGTAGCTTAAAATTGATCCTCCGACTTTAACACCAGCTGCCGAGTCTATGTCAATTCCAATACCGATGGCTTTTGACCTCTCAGCCTTTTCGAATTCTGATTCAATCTTTTTCCGGTCTTCAAGGGGCTTAATAATCCAGACAAACTCTTTTTCAAAACTCACTATTTCATCCTGTATCGGGTATCCTATCCATGGAATCACGCCAGAAGCCCAGGACTCTTCGATTATTCTGTTAAAACAGTTGCTGTCAACTGATTTTACCAAACCCGAAAGGGGAGCAGGCATGACGGGCATACTTATCCTTCGCCCTAAGAAGTCGGTTTCAAGAGATGGTTCAACCCCGTGAATGGCGCGTATTCTCAACCCGATGGAGTCAAGAATCCTTCTATTTCTAATAATACTCAGACCTCTCTCAGTCCCGCCCTCAAGAATTCTCAGGTTGATNCCTCTCTCTACAAGCTTTGATTTCGCCTCTTCAATAAACTCATCTACTGTTTTTACCATAAAAATCCAGAGGGCTGGAAATATTTATGGTTTTAGGGAACCTCGATAACTAACTTTTTTGGCAGATTCCCAAAAAGTTTAGCAGCGCGTATAAAACTTCATGTCGTAGAGATGGCGTTAAAATCACATCTCAAAGGGAAGAACTTGAACTCACTTTTTATGCCTGAAACCCTATCCCCCCACAAAATCTCCTCCTGGTAAAGTATGCCACGGTATGTCAATCTATTATTATTCAAAATTCAATAAAAAATTAATTTTTAAAATCAAAAGATAATGTTTAAAATTTTTTTTGAAATTATTTTTTATCTTAGAATATCTAACTTAGGCTATTTAATTGAGTATACTTTAATATATCTCTGCAAAGAAATTATTACAAAATTAATGTAACAGACTTTTTTAGGAGTCCCTAAAATTGCCAATTTGGGTATATCGGTTGTTACAAAATTTATGTGAATATTGTGGTTTTGGTGCGTTTAAGGGGGGGTAAGTGCAAAAATAGGTGGGGTTGTTGACGCAACCCTATTTTCGGTAGGAGTTTGTTACAAGTTTATTGTAATGAATATTTTAGAATGTTTAGATAAACAATATTTAAAACAATTAGTTTAATGCTAAAGTTAAAAATTTATAGTTTTTTAATATCTTCTCAATAAGTTTACTAATCTTAACAAAAATTCAATTCTTTAATTTAAAAGACTTAAATAATAATATTAATCAAAAATATTAAGTTAAAATCATGACTATAATAATAAAATCAAAGTACTTATTAACTGAATTGTAGTAGTATAAATGTGTCAGAGGAATTGAAAGAAAAGAGCGGTTTTAAGTACTCAGCTAAGGATATCGAAGTTCTTGATGATCTTGAAGCGGTGAGGAAGAGACCGGGAATGTATATCGGAGGCACAGGGGTTAGAGGACTCCATCATCTGTTGTGGGAGGTTGTGGATAACAGCATTGATGAGGCTCTCGCAGGTTACTGTGATACGATAAAAGTGAGTCTCCACCAAGATGGCTCGGCTAGTGTTGAGGATAACGGACGAGGNATCCCAACAGAAATGCATGAATTGGGTAAGTCGGCACTTGAAATTGTTATGACCAAGCTTCATGCTGGTGGAAAGTTCTCAAGAAAGGTTTACAGGGTTTCAGGTGGGTTACACGGTGTTGGTGTTTCAGTCGTAAACGCTCTGTCAGAGTGGCTTGAAGTGAAGGNGTTGAGAGACGGCAAAATTTACTTTCAGAGATATGAGAGAGGTAGACCGGTTACTGATCTGAGAGTTATTGGAGAAACTGATTTTCACGGGACGATAGTTAGGTTTAAACCCGATGAAGAAATTTTTGAGACGACCGAATTCAAATACGAAATTGTGTCACAGAGGTTAAAAGAACTCGCCTATCTGAATAGAGGTCTAAAAATTATTCTTGAAGATGAGAGGATCAGAAAAGTTAGGATTTTTCATTTTGAGGATGGTATCGTTGGTTTGGTTAAATCGCTGAATAAGAATAGGAATGTACTACATGAACCGATACATATCGAAAATACGAGAAATGGGATAAATCTTGAAGTTGCTATTCAGTTTACAGATTCTGAATTTGAAAATGTTCTGGCTTTTGCGAACAACATTAACACCGCAGAGGGCGGATCGCATGTCATTGGATTCAGGGCAGGTCTAACAAGGGCTGTAAATGAGTATGGGAAGAAAAATATTAGAAGGTTTGAGCCCGTTTCCGGTTCAGATGTCAGAGAGGGCTTGACGGCAGTAATTAGCGTTAAAGTTCCGGAACCGCAGTTCGAGGGGCAGACAAAGACAAAACTCACGAACACTGAAGTCAGAACGGTTGTTGAGTCCGCAGTTTATACTGGGATACTTAGGTGGCTTGAGGAAAATCCTGTTCAAGCTGAAAAGCTGATAAATAAGTTTCTAATAACTAAAAGGGCAAGAGAAGCTGCAAGAAAGGCGAGAGAACTTGTAAAAAGAAGAAATGATCTGACAGCAACCCTCCCCGGAAAACTGGCGGACTGTTCATCAAAAAATCCAGAGGAGAGGGAGCTTTTCATTGTTGAGGGTGAATCTGCTGGTGGATCAGCAAAGCAGGCAAGAGACAGAAGATTTCAGGCAATACTTCCCATCAGGGGTAAAATAATAAATGTAGAGAAAGCCGGAATGTCGAGGATTCTGAAAAACGAGGAGATAAAGGCGATTATATCTGCTATCGGAGCAGGTATGGGCAGGGAGTTTGACATTACAAAGGCAAGATACAGGAGAGTTATAATAATGACAGATGCAGACGTTGACGGTGCCCACATAAGAACACTCTTGCTAACCTTCTTTTACCGCTACATGAGGCCGTTAATCGAGAGTGGATATCTGCATATTGCCCAGCCCCCGCTTTATCTGATAAAGAAGGGTAAAAAAACCTACTATGCATACTCAGATGATGAACTCAAAAGGGTTCTTGAGAGGATTGGCGGAGGNGAAGTTCAGAGGTATAAGGGTCTCGGAGAGATGAACCCACAGCAGTTGTGGGAGACTACAATGAACCCTGAGAACAGGATACTAATTCAGGTTACTCTTGAAGATGCAAAAAGGGCTGATGAGCTTTTCAGGGTTCTTATGGGTGAAGATGTAGAGAGCAGGAGAAACTTTATAATGGCTCATTCAAAGGAGGTTAGGAATCTTGACATTTGAAAGATACAAAAGGCAGATAGAGGTTTTTGGTATTCTCGGGCAGGAGAAACTGATGAAAGCCAAGGTTCTTGTCGTTGGGGCCGGTGGTCTTGGCAGTCCAGTGATTGCCTACTTGGCCGCTGCAGGGGTTGGCAGGATAGGGATTGTAGATGGGGACTACGTTGAAGAGTCAAATCTGCAAAGGCAAGTCATACATGCCGGTAATTTGAAGGAGAATAAGGCTGAATCCGCAGCAAAATTTGTGGAAAAGCTGAATCCGCATGTTGTGGTTGATATCTATCCCTATTCAATCAATCCTAAGAACGCAATTGATCTGATAAAACCCTACGATGTTGTGGTTGGCTGTCCTGATAATTTCAAAACCCGTTACATTGTCAACGATGCCTGCATGCTTCTCGGTAAGCCCTTTGTTCATGCCGCGGTTTATGGGTGGGAGGGAGAGTTATCAGTTTTCACAGGTAAACCATGTTATCGTTGTTATTTGCCAAAAGCTCCGACAGAAATTGGAAGGGCTATAGTTGGCTCGACGGCAGGAGTTTTTGGATCCATTCAGTCTGCAGAGGTCATCAAACTCATAACGGGAAGTGGAGAGGTCATGAGGGGCAGAATAATGAGGGGCGATTTAGCCTCGATGGACTTCTTCAGCTTCGAGATTTCTGGAAATCCTGAATGCCCTGTTTGCAGTGGGAGGCTCAGAGGAATATTTGAAGAAAATTATAGTGGTAGATGTGAGATCAGAAGATATGAGTAAATTATTTCAATTTAAAATGGATTTTATGGGCGAAACTTATATATTCCAAGGTAAGGTAATAAAAAGGTATGACTACAATTAAATTCCTCGGAGGATGCAGAGAAGTGGGAAGATCTGCCGTTATGGTAGATGGTATCGTGCTTGATTACGGTGTAAAGCCGTCTGACCCACCGGAATTTCCTTTAGATGGTTTATCGCCAAAGGCTGTTGTAATATCTCATGGTCACCTCGATCATGTTGGTGTCGCTCCCAATCTGATGTACTACGATCCTGAAGTACTTCTCACTCCCCCCTCTCACGATCTCTCCATGGTTCTCTTAAAGGACTCAATGAACATCATGCAGCCGCCTCCATTCACAAAAAGAGAGTTAAGGCAATTTGAGAGCAATGTGAGGGAGGTGGAGTATGAGGATGGATTGGAGATTGCGGACTATGAAATAGAGTTCTTCAATGCCGGACATATCCCCGGCAGCGCGAGCATTCACATGAGGGGAGACGTGAACATCCTGTACTCCGGAGACGTAAAGCTCGAAGAGACAAGGCTGCTTGAGGGNGCGGACACGGACTACCCTCACACCGACATTCTGATAGTTGAGAGCACGTACTTCGGCACTGAACATCCGGAGAGGAAGGAGCTTGAAAGAGCCTTTGCAGAGAGTGTTGTTGATACTCTCGATATGGGTGGGCATGCGATAATTCCAGCCTTTGCCGTTGGAAGGACTCAAGAAGTTCTGATGATTCTCGAAAACTACGGCATCTCCCCGTATGTTGATGGACTTGGTAAAGAAGTGGCCAAAATTATCTCAAGATATCCCGACTTCATAAAGAGTCCAAAGGCTTTGAAGAGGGCAATCAGGAATGCTACACCCGTGGAGTGGAAGAAAAGGGAGAGGGTGCTTGAAGAACCTTCGGCGGTGGTTACCACTGCAGGAATGCTGAATGGAGGGCCAGCTTTGTTTTACATATCTAAGCTTTACAATGATGAGAAGTCCAAGATAATTCTGACGGGTTATCAGGTTGAAGGTACAAACGGAGATATGGCTCTGAAGCATGGAATGCTCAATCTGGGAACAAGGACTGTGAAGCTGAAGATGGGCGTCGAGCAGTATGACTTCTCAGCTCACGCAGATGACAGGCAGCTAAAGGAATATGTGAAGAGGGTTGTGAAGAAGGGGGCGGATGTTGTCTTCACAATACACGGAGAAGAGACCGAGGCTTTTGCGGAGTGGATAAGAGAGAATCTGGGTGTTGAAGCTTACGCTCCTAAGAATGGAGATATTTTCGTGATATGAGGTTGCTCCTCCTCTCTGATATCCACTCAAGCTTTGAAAATCTCAAAGAAATTCTAACCAGGGAGGATTTTGATGCGATTGTTGTTGCGGGGGACATCACGCACTTTCGCCCGGCAGATGTGTTTAAGGCTGACAGTATCTTAGCCCAGCACACTGATGAATGTTTTGCTGTTCACGGCAACTGCGATCACGAGAAGGTGCTTGAACACCAATACGATGCTATTAGATTCATCCACCGCAGAAGTTTGAGACTGGATGATTTTACAATTCATGGCATTGGTGGCTCAGGAATTACGCCCTTCAACACACCATCGGAGTATACCGATGGAGAAATCAGGGAAATGATTGCCGAGCTGAAGCTCGAAGATGAGGGGAAAAACATACTGCTCACACACTGTCCACCGAAGGGAATACTGGATAAAACATACTCAGGCGCTCATGCGGGTTGTAACGCAATTCGGGAACATGTAAAATCCTTCGATGCAATGCTTTGCGGCCATATCCATGAGGCCCACGGCGTGGATGATAAAATCACACTCACAGTTAATCCGGGACCGGTTATGTGGGGAAGATACGCTCTTTTTGATACTGAAAAGATGGAAGTTGAGCTGCGGAAGATTTAAGCTTTGCATCACCTGAAATATCTAACCTTGCCATCATCGCCAATCTCCTTTTGAAGAGCGCCCTGCTTCAGGAGGTATTCGAGGTGGGCAACTGTCTCTCCGACTGCAAACCATTTCTGGACAACGTGGACATCCTCCCATCTTTCGTATTTAAGGTCCCACGTTATGCTCGGTGCAACCTCCCATGCCGTCTTAGGCCTGTCTAAAGCATTAAAAGCTTCTTTTAACCTTACATCATGGTGTCTTTTTATTTCATCAACTCTTGCTCTCAAATCTTTCCAAAGCCTCCTGTGACCGGGTAGAACCAGATTTACTTCAAGATCGCGAACCTTGTCGAGGCTTTCGAGGTAACTTTTGAGGGAGTTTTCAAGAAAAGGCCACCATGTAATATTTGGAGTAATGTCAAGCAGCACGTGATCTCCAGAGAAGAAGAGCTTTTTATCTTCATCATAGAGACACATGTGAGCTGGAGAATGACCGGGGGTTTCAATGCATCTGAGTCTGAAATCTCCTATTTCTATCTCATCACCATCCTTCATTTCAGTGAACTCTATTCTATCCATTGTGGTGTATCTTATCCCCGGATGGAGCTTCAGCATTTTCCTTGCCTCTTCTTCTGGGAACCCATTGGCCATGTATTTTTCAACTATCGCCCTCCAGTATTCCGAAGGGTCGTCAAACATCTTGAGAACGATCTCAGACTCTTTTTTACTGAAACAGATTTCACTGGCACCAAGCTCACCCACAAGGCCTATATGATCGGCATGGAGATGTGTAACAAAGATAATTGGGTTTGAGACTTCCAGCCTCTTCAATGCAGAACTTAGAGCTTTGTAACATTCTTCCCTGTTCATACCTGTATCCACAATCAGCGATTCCTTGTCTCCTCTAACAAGATAGGAGTTTGTGTATTTCAGAGGGTTTCGAGGGAGGGGCACCTCCACTCTGTAAATCCCATCAGTTATCTTTTCAATCATTGACCAATGTTGTTAAAGGGGAGTTATAAGGGTAATGGCTCCAATGGAAATGACGGAAAGCGCGAGCAGAACAAAGAATTTATATACTATCTGCATGGATAATTGAAAAAGTAATGGGGGATGTTCATGAAATCTATTGTGGAGGAAGCTCTTGCAAGAGCTGAGAGAGAGAAGAGGGAAAGAATAGAGGGGCGAGGAGTTGAAGATGTTGAAGATGAAATTCTGCAAACACTGCATGAGCTGAGGACTGTTATCAAAGTAATCGGTGTTGGTGGTGGTGGCTGCAACACGATATCGAGGATGTTTGAGGAGGGAATAGAGGGTGCCGAGCTCATTGCGATAAACACTGATGTTCAACACCTATACTACACCAAAGCAAACAAGAGGATATTGATTGGAAAGAGGAGAACGAGAGGATTGGGGGCAGGCAGCCTTCCTCAGGNAGGTGAGGAAGCTGCAAGGGAGAGNGAGGAAGAGATCAAGAAGCTTGTTGAAGGCTCGGACATGGTTTTCGTAACTTGTGGACTTGGAGGAGGAACGGGAACGGGGGCTGCTCCTGTAATCGCCGAAGCTGCTCAGGAGGCTGGTGCACTGACAATATCTGTAGTAACCTTCCCCTTCTCGGCAGAAGGTGCTGTTAGAAGGTCTAACGCTGAAGCTGGCCTTGAGAGGTTGAGAGAAGTAGCAGACACTGTAATCGTAATCCCGAATGACAGGTTACTTGAGGTTGTGCCGAACTATCCGATGCAGCTTGCCTTCAAGGTTGCGGATGAGATTCTGATGAGGGCAGTTAAGGGTATAACCGAGCTCATAACAAAGCCAGCCCTTATAAATCTGGACTTCGCCGATGTCAGAACGGTTATGGAGAAGGGTGGAGTCGCAATGATTGGTCTCGGAGAGGCAAGTGGTGAGGATAAGGCATCTGAATCAGTCAGAAAAGCTTTGAAGAGCCCGTTACTGGATGTGGACGTTTCTGGGGCTAAGGCAGCGCTAGTTAATGTTACAGGCGGACCTGACATGACAATTGAGGAAGCTGAGAGCGTAATCGAAGAAATTTACAGCAAAGTTGACCCAGATGCGAGGATAATCTGGGGTGCGATGATTGATCCGGAGCTTGAGAACACTATGAGAACTCTGATAATCGTAACGGGTGTGAAAAGTCCGCAGATTCTGGGTAGGAAGGGGTATCCCGTAACAAGAAAGTATGGTATAGACTTCGTGCGGTAAAGCTTAATAAACCAGCCGAAGATAAAAGTTGCATGCAGATCAGCGATATTCAGAATAAGCTCAAGGAATACTTCAACGTTCTGAAAATGGCGAGAAAGCCAGACTGGGAAGAGTTCTCAATGACTGCGAAGGTAGCTCTGGCTGTAATGTTTGTCGTCGGGTTTATAGGTTTTGCAATCTACATATTGATGGAGATTCTGCCGGGTGCTCTGAAATGAGCAAGTATTTTGCTATCAAAACAACAGCTAATCAGGAGAGAGTTGTCGCCAATCTTATGGAAATGGCGGCTAAAAAGCACAAACTTGGTGTTTATTCAATTTTAGCCCCAAAGGAGCTGAGAGGTTATGTTATTGTGGAGGCTGAAACCCCTGATGATGTCCTCAAGACAATCAGGGGGTTGCCTCACGTGAGGGGNGTTGTTAAAGGAGAGATAAACTTCACGGAAATTGAACATTTTCTAACGCCGAAGAAAGCTGCAGAGCAGATCAGGGAAGGAGACACAATTGAAGTTATCTCAGGTCCGTTTAAAGGTGAACTTGCCATTGTGAAGCGTGTTGATGAGGCAAAGAATGAAATAACGGTCGAACTTCTTGAGGCTGTCGTTCCGATCCCTGTAACTGTCAAGGCAGATCATGTTAGAGTGATTGACAAAAAGGAGGAGGTGTAGATAAAATGCAAGTAGTTGAAGTTTTGGTTCCCGGTGGTCAGGCTTCTCCGGGTCCACCTCTTGGTCCAGCGATCGGTCCACTCGGACTGAATGTCAAGGAGGTAGTGGATAGAATAAATGAGGCGACGAAGGACTACGAGGGACTGAACGTTCCGGTGAAGATAATAGTCCACGACGACAGGTCATTTGACATAGAGGTAGGAATACCGCCTGTCTCAGCACTGATCAAAAGAGAACTTGGAATTGAGAAGGGTGCAACAAGTCCGGGAAGAGAGTTTGTTGGCAATCTTACAATGGAGCAGCTTTTGAGTATTGCGAGAATCAAGAAGCAGCAGTCCCTCTCGTATACTTTGAAGGAGGTTGTCAAAGAGGTTCTTGGAACGTGCAACTCCATGGGGATCACGGTGGAGGGGAAACATCCAAAAGAGCTAACAAAGGAAATTGATGAAGGCAAAGTGGACATCCCTGAAGAGTAGTTAGCTTATATCCCCACAGGCACAGAAGAGCTCATTAATTGCAGAAAAGAGCTCTTCATAACCCGTTTTTTTAATATTCGACACTTTGATTGCTCTGTAGGGTATTGTGGTGTACTCGATGAACTCCACTATTTTCTCAAGCAGCTCCGCGAGAACNCCCTCCTTTTTAAATATCTCATCCACCATCGCGTTAATGTCGGGATCGGCCACATCTACCTTGGTGAAGGCAGTGAGAGTTGGTAAGGAAAGTCTTAAAGAGACAATAACATCCTGCAAAACAGCAGAAAGAAAGCTCTCAGCATCCCGGACGAGTGTTAAATCCATAAGGAAGATGGCAGCGGTAAAAGACCCAGAAAGTTTTTCGACAAATTTTCTACCCTCTTCAGAGAATATGAACACCTCCATCTGACCTGGCGTGTCATACAGAACGTAGTCTGCCTCTTTCTTCAACTTTTCGGCAAATTTAAGCCCAAGTTCCACAGATTTCAGCAATGCTCCATTGACTCCGAGACCATAGTTTACCATAACGTCCTCTACTCTTACGTAGTCCCTTATGTTAGCCTCAGCATCAAAAATAGGATCGCTCGCCGGATCGAGGTTCACACAGCTAACCTTGTAACCCTTCTCCCATAGAAACTCTGAGAAATTTTTGACAAATGTGCTCTTACCACTGCCGGCGCTTCCGATCACAAAAATTTCCATGGTCACCTCCTGAGTATTGCAAACAGCGATCCTACTAAGAACGCAAGGGTCGTGAAGAACAGAGTGCGGAATATTTCAGAGTAAGAGCTTGCTGCTGTTAAACTTTGATTGAGTGAACTAATCCGCGCCTTAAGCTGCACGTTCTCACTTTCAAGAACAGTTATTGTTTCATTTTTACTTTTTAATAGTCCTTTGAGGTTCTCCACGACCTTAGAGCAGTTTTCTGCCATAAGACTGAGTTTACTTACCTGACTCTTAAGGTCTCTGTTCTTCTCAACATACTCCTTTATCCTGTCGTAAAGCTCCACATTGATACTGTTAAGCGTCTCTACGAGATTTTGCAAGTAGCTGTTCCTATTCTCAAGCTGTAAAATCTCCTTTTTCAGGTTGAGAATTTGGTTATCCAACTCCACAAGAGAGTTTTCGGGCTCATTATCCTTTTCTACTTTCACCTGAATCGTCTCCAAGCCTTTGGCACTCTTAATCTCTATGAAATAGGAACCATAGCACGAATGGGTTACCTTTATCGCATNCTCTCCTGCCGAGAGGTTTGCGGTGCTCGTCAAAGTGTTCTCAAAATACATACACTCGTCAAGAACAACTTGGGCAGGTTCGGTTAGTGTTAGGTTAATCACGTCCCCCTGAACAGCAGTAGTTGCTGAAAGCAGTGCGATAAGGAAAAGAATCAAGTTCTCACCCCCCTCAACGCGTTCTGCACTATCGTCCAGACTTGAGAGAAGTCTTCAAGCGAAATGAATTTACCGTGCAAGTATATAAACACGTTTCCCCTTTTGACTGCATACTTATAGTCGCTATTGGAGATGCGCAGGATTTCATCGCTCCGTGAAACTTCAAGTGCTGTCCTCATTTCGTCAATTTCAAAGTCATCAACACCAATCGCAATTTTGTTTTCTTCGCTTACAATGGCTACATTCACCAGATACTTCTCTCTCAAAAATTCAGCCAGATTGTCAATACTCACGTTGGATGCTTTGCCCTTGACACCGTAACCCCTTTTTTCGAGAATTCTGTCTGTAACAACAAACCCTACAATCACACCTATTACTGCGAGAACGATCTGCCAGCTAATGGTGACCACCTATCATATTGTTAGCAGAACCATATTTTTAGTTTTTGGACTTTTTTGAACAAACTACAATTGGTTGACACAGGGAGAGGAAAACTAAAGAATCATACTCAGAAACTTCCTCGTCCTCTCATGCTCAGGATCGGAGAAAACCTTTTCTGGAGCCCCCTCTTCAACTATAACNCCGCCATCCATAAAGATGACTCTATCCCCCACTTCTCGCGCAAAACCCATTTCATGCGTTACCACAAGCATCGTCATACCATCTCTGGCGAGGTTTTTCATGACGTCAAGAACCTCCTTAACAAGTTCGGGGTCAAGAGCGGAAGTAACTTCATCGAAGAGCATTACCTCAGGATTCATGGCTAAAGCCCTCGCGATTGCGACTCTCTGCTGCTGACCACCACTTAGCTGGGCTGGATAGTAATCTGCCTTGTCAGCAAGCCCGACCTTTTCAAGCAACTTCATCGCCAGTTCCTCAGCATCTCTTTTATTCATCTTCTTTATTTTGATTGGGGCGAGTGTTATATTCTGCAGAGCCGTTAAATGTGGAAAGAGGTTGAATTGCTGAAAGACGATTCCGATCCGCTGCCTTATCTTGTTGATGTCAACCTTACTGTCGGTAATTTCAATTCCATCCAGAATTATTTTTCCGGAGGTTGGCTCCTCAAGTCTGTTTATACACCTTAGAAGCGTGGATTTGCCACTTCCTGAAGGGCCAATGATCACAACCACTTCTCCCTTTTTAACACTCATATTGATCCCGCGCAGTACGTGAAGGTCGTTGAACCTCTTGTGCAGGTCTATGATTTCAAGCAGTGGCATTGGATTGAGTTTAATATTGAGTTTATTAAAATGTTTGTTCTCTGCTGATTGCGAGCATGTACTAAGGAATACAAAGTTATTTTTAGATGCCGAAAAAGGTAAGTAGTAAATCTAAAAAAGGATTGTAGCAATCATACTTTCGGTTCAGGTGATAACGTGAGAGTGCAGCACGACATTGTCATTGTTGGTGCAGGACTTGCCGGAATGAGGGCCGCAATTGCAGCAGCGGAGAAGAATAGCAGACTATCAATTGCAATTATCGCAAAAACCTATCCGATCAGGTGCCACAGCGTGTGTGCGGAGGGTGGAACAGCTGCTGTACTTAGGGATGGGGATAGCTTCGATTTACATGCCTGGGATACAGTCAAGGGCAGTGATTTTCTCGCAGATCAAGATGCTGTCGAATTCTTCGTCAGAGAATGTCCAAAGGAGATACTGAGACTCGACAACTGGGGTTGTCCTTGGAGCAGAAATGAAGACGGAACAATAGCCCAGAGACCTTTTGGTGGGCATAGCTTTAACAGAGCAACCTTTGCGAAGGACAGGACAGGGTTTCATGAGGTACATACGCTCTACGAAAGGATGCTTAAATACGACAACATCGAAATATATCCGGAATACCTCATCACCAACCTTATAATTGAAGAAAACACAGTTCAGGGAGTCTCAGCAGTTGAACTGAAAACAGGAAACCTTGTATTTTTCGAAGCCAAATCTGTAGTATTCGCAACTGGTGGAGCTGGGAGGCTGTATGGGTTTACCACATACAGCCATCAGGTCACGGGGGATGGCATGGCCATCGCCTACCGCAATGGAATTCCGCTCAAAGACATGGAATTCGTTCAGTTTCATCCTACTGGATTAATTCCTTCCGGAATTCTGATGACCGAGGGGTGCAGGGGTGAGGGGGGATATCTTCTGAACAAAGATGGTGAGAGGTTCATGAAAAAGTATGCCCCTGAGAAGATGGAACTCGGTCCGAGAGATATAGTGTCAAGGGCTATGTGGACAGAAATATTGGAGGGAAGAGGGCTTGAAGGGGATTATGGGCCCTACATAGCTCTTGACCTGAGACNCCTTGGCGAGGAGAAGATAGAGGAGAGACTTCCACTAATAAGGGACGCGGCAATAAAGTTTGCTGGAGTTGATCCCGTCGAGGAGCCGATACCGGTCAAGCCGGTCGCTCACTACACGATGGGTGGGATACATACCAACGTCAGATGTGAAACTCCCGTTAAAGGATTCTTTGCCGCTGGGGAATGTGCATGTGTTAGCATTCACGGAGCTAACAGACTTGGAACAAACTCGACTGCTGAATGTCTCGTTTTCGGGAGGGTTGCAGGAGAAAGTGCAGCAGAGTATGCGATGAATGCAAGAGGAGGGAAAATTACTGAAGAGGTTATGATGAAGGAAGAGAGCAGGATTTACGATGAACTACTCGGCAAGAGCGGAGACGAGAGCCCGTATCAAATAAAAAGAGAGCTCAACGAAACTATGGATAAGGATATGTGGATATTCAGGGAAGAGAATGGGCTGAAGGAGGCGGTAAGGAAGATAAAGGAGCTTAAAGAGCGCTACAGGAACGTGGAGATAAACGACAGGTCAAGAGGGTTTAACACAGACCTCATGATGACCATTGAAATTGGATACTTGCTTGACCTCGCGGAGGTTGTAGCAGTTGGCGCTTTAAAAAGGCAGGAAAGCAGAGGAGCACACTACAGGCTCGACTATCCAAAAAGAGATGATGAAAACTGGCTCAAACACACGATGGCTTACTACACACCTGAGGGTCCAAGATTCGAATACATTCCGGTGACTGTGACCAAATGGGAACCTGTTGAGAGGAAATATTGAGGTGGTTTGATGGCTGAGTTCAGAGTTAGGAGGTATGACGGGTTCAGGTCATACTGGCAGAGCTTTGAGGTTCCGGCGAAGAGGGGAATGACAGTCCTTGAAGGTCTGTATTACATAAAGGAAAATCTGGACTCAAGCCTCGCTTTCAGAGCATCTTGCAGAATGGGGATATGCGGAAGTTGTGCCATGAAGATAAATGGAAAACCAAGGCTGGCATGTGAGACCCAGATTTTGTTCCTTGGCAATAAAATTATTGTTGAACCTCTTGAGAATTACAGGGTGATAAAAGACCTTGTGACGGACTTTGAAGGATTCTTTGCGAAGCATAAAGCTGTAAAGCCCTATCTCATCAGGCAGGATGAGAACTACGAGGAACCAAAGGAGCTTTTGCAGACTCCCGAGCAGCTTAATGAATACTACGTCTTTACGCTCTGTATTAAATGTGGTGCGTGCTACTCCGTTTGTCCTGCAGCCTCAACCCTTGACAGCTATCTTGGCCCTGCAGCGATGGCCGCTGCCTACAGATTCTGTGCAGACAGCAGGGATGAGGGACGGAGGGATAGATACGAGGTAGCAAGTTCATCACATGGAGTTTGGAGATGTCATCTCGCGATGGAGTGCAGCGAAGTATGTCCGAAGAACGTGGAACCTGCAAAGGCTGTTCAAATGCTGAGAAGAAGCACAGCCTTCAGCATTCTGAGAAGTATTCTGGGGTGGTAGAATGGGAATTTCAGGATGGTTTAAGCTTGGAGGAAGAAGCATTTTCAGCTGGGCATTCACTTTTCAGCGACTGACGGGTATAGTTCTGCTTATCTACCTCTGCATGCACCTCACCTACCTCACAACCCTACTCGACAAAACTGGAGAAACGTACGAAAGCATGATCGCGCTGACGGTATCCAAGGAGTTTTTGATTTTCGACATACTCCTTGTGCTGTGCGGTGTGTTTCATGGTGTTAACGGGTTCAGGATAATCCTGCATGAATTTGGACTGGCCTACGAGTATCACAAAGCTCTTCTTGCCCTTGCTGTTGTCATTGCCTTGGCCGCATGGCTGTATGCAAGCTATATCATGTACTCTCTGACAGGTGGTTGAGATGAACTCCGCAAAAAGTGTTATAGAGCCGATTGCGTGGATCTTCCAGATGCTGACCGGACTTGCGATGATAGTGCTGGTAACAGTGCATTTCTATGTCACCCACATGATCTCGCATGAAGCTCTTGAGTATGCGGGAGTTATTCAGAGACTCAGCCTGCCGGAGTACAGGGTGATGTATGCAGTTCTGCTTCTGGTTGTATCTTTCCATGCATTCAACGGCCTCAGGGCGATAGCTCTCGATACCAATGCTGGAATGAGAAGTAGAGGTACTATTAACCTTCTGACAACGCTTATGTTCCTCGTTGCCTTCTTCTACGGTCTTTACCTGCTTGTTTCCATTTAAATTTTTGATTGAGGAATTTAATTTAATTTTATATGTTATATACCACAAAGTTGCCAAAAAAAGAAATTGGGATAAACTGTGTTATATGTTGCGGTATCTGCTGATAGCATGTGTAATGGTGGTGTGTGTTAGTGTTGTATCCGCACGCCATGTCAGCAAAAAATATATGTGAAAAACTATTTAGACGTGCTGATTGAGATAGAGGCATATAGAGACAACTCATACTTGAAATCTCTGCACCTAAATTCGAAAGAAAGTAAATTGATTGACACAATTGCACTTGAAAGTGGCAATGGGGTGCAGTACTACGTATTGGAAAGATCCTGATGGAATCAAACACAAAACAGGGCGTTATGTAAGAGGATGCATTTATGATGAGCAGGTTATAAGTATCACAAAGATTGAAACCCATCTAAAAGCCTATGCCGTTAAAGGTAGAGTTGGGGAAGAAACCGAATTAAAATATAGGTTGCAGGGAGAAGAGGGATCAGAGCGTGTAAATTTGAAAAATAAAACGTGTAAAGTTATATCTCAAAGATGGATCAAACTATGTATTTCCCGGTGAGTCATTTACTGACGAAGACGGGTATGCCAAAATCATTAAAACTTTCGAAAATGTAGGCCGATACTATTACTACTGCCTGTTTGATGGATATGGAACTATACAAAAGTCTTAAAACCATCTAGGAAATAAAAGAGTTGGCTGAGGCGATGGTTGGGATATATACAAAGGGACGAAGTATGCAAGAGAGTGGGCTAAAGTCGTAGCAGATGCAGATAAAGCTTTGGAGTCGAATATGGTTCCGGAGAGGTTAAGGAAACTACTAAATACGTATCGTACGTCGATACAGGACTTAAAATTGGTGAGATTGCAGTTAAAATGAAAAGTGAACATACAACTGACAGATTATAAGCCTACGGAAAACTTCAAAAATTGATGCTGATAGATGTAGGGGAGAAAACCTTGAACGCAATTGGTCTTTCATCCCTTGGAGCTTCTTTAATGATGATGCCAGCCAAAATTAATAGTGAAGTAAATTATCGAGACAGGAATTTATATTGCAAAGAGGGTGATGACCATTCAGGGCAAAATAGATGCAGAGATGTGCGAGGGCTATAAAAACACTTACGACCTATATAAGACAATGGAAATATATCCTAAATGTAAACACTTGCTTACCAGTAAAGGTAAACACTTACATCACGAGGGTTATTGGCCATATTTCTGACCTTTTGGAAGTAAAAAATCTTTAGAATGGGTAATCACGAGAGAAAATACAGCCTTCAGATTTAGATAATTTTTATTTTTCTATTTTAACTATAGAAAAGTTTTAGCTCCACTCTTAATAAAACTCACTATGTTCTGAAATACCAACGACACTGAGACTTAAAAAATAAAAAAATTATATAACCTTTTTTCGCCATCTGATGAGTGCCGCTGCTATTACGATCCCAACTACTGCAATTTCAAATCCAAAACTCGGAGTTTCTACACTTATACTCCTTTCTGTTGTAATCTCGGTGATTTTTTCTTGCGTTTTGTTTATATTGGATTTCGTACAATCAACGTCCTCGTTGTTCAAACAGTCTGGGTCGCATATCCCATCCTTGATGGCATCACAATATCCATCCTCATCTCCAGAGTGGCAGTCCTGAGGACATGTGGAGTAGTTCTCAGGAATGCCACAAACCCCATCGCCGCATACGGTTTCTTCAAAGCTCAGACCCATTAGCTCTGTAACTTCTACTTCTCTACCGTCAGGTAAGACACAAACTAAGCAACTCTTACAGTCTTCTCTTTCCACATGCTTGGCCTCGTATCCTTTTATTGCACAGTAGCTGTATTCAAGAGCAACTTCTCCTCTAAAAAAATCCCATCCATTAACTGCTTCACCATTTGGCAGAATGCACTTGCCCACGTCACCTAATGGGGTCGAGTCACTTCTATAGTGGTAACCGAGGGCTTCGCAGTAAACTGCTGCTGGATTTCTAAGTGCTGAAGCACTGCCTGTGAGAACTATAAATAATATCAAGACACACAAAATCCTTCTAATCATGTCCACCACCTGTCTCCATTGATAATATGGATTGAATTTCCCTTATCTCCATGGATTATCTCGTCTTTTCCATCCCCATCAACATCGGCAATGGCAAATCCATCACCCTTCTCAAAATTGATTTTCATGCGTTTTATCAAATTCCCCGAGACATCGTACACTTCTAACCAGTCATCTCTTTCACCTATCACGATCTCATCCACCCCATCACCGTCGAGATCTCCACACCCCAGACCGTTTCGACCTTCATAATCGCTGTAGTGAATAGATTTTAGTGGGTTAGCTATCAATAATTCTTGAACGCCAAGAGTTATGTCAATAATGTGTATTTCGTCTGCCGAATGGTCACCATGAACAAGTTCATCATTCCCGTCACCATCTACATCTCCTGCACAGATCTTGTCTTCATCCTCAAAATTTGAAAGATAAACGTACTGTTTGTCAATGAAAAATTTATCATTCGTGTATCCCATCTTGTAGATCCTTATTTCATGGCTGCTCCTGTCAGCGTAGATTATCTCATCCTTTCCATCCCCATCAAAGTCACCAGTCTCCAAGTCGTCTCCCGGTTTAAACCCAACTTCAAATTCGTAGTTTTTAATGATTGCAGGTTCTATAACTGGAAAACTTGTTTTGATGTAAATTTCAATTTTGCCAGAATTTTTATTTCCGTGGATCAACTCACCATACCCATCTCCATTCAGATCTCCAACAGCCAACTCATCCCATTTTGAGAATTCAAAATCTTGCATATCGGGATAGTATACTATGTGGGGATCTGCGTGACCATAGCCGCCGTAGGTATTGATACCGTAGAAAATGCGAATGACGTCTGCTCTATCCCCGTGAATTATCTCGCCTTTTCCATCTCCATCAAGGTCACCTGCAGCAAGTCCATCNCCCTCTTCGAAATCCAGATGTATTGTGTAGTCTGCTGGAAGAGCGTAATAGACTCTATTCTTCAGGTCACTATATTTGAAATCAGAGTAGGGGATATATGCGTAACCATCCACAGCCCAGACACATTCACCTTTCTTCGGACACTGCCATCCTGTATCAACTCCCCAGCTGTTTCTAATTATCCAACATCCCGGCGTGCCGTATTTGTTCATGCAGATCTGACTGTTGTCGTCATATCCGACTATCACAACAGCATGTTCCCAATTATCTGACCCGGCTGAGAGGGGGCCATGGCAAATCAGTGCTCTCTTTATTTCGTCGATATCGTTACTCACCTTTCCTCTATAGATAATTCCGCCAACCCTGTATTCCCAGTCAGTGCATTTATCATTGCAGTTTCCATTGGCTTCTTTGTAGGGGAGACAGGATTCGTCAGGAACACCGTTGTTTATGATATACGACAAAGCTTTATGCGCCCATCCACCATCACAATCTCCACTGGTTGACCAGCACCATATCAAATCGAACTCACAGTCCTGCTCACAGTTTATTAGGAATTGTTCTGAGAGATTAATTGTTGATTTCGCACCCGCATAGAGTATCAAACCAGCTTCAACCGTACCAACAGCAGAGTGTGCCCAACAGGAGCCGCAATTACTACCTTGATCTCTTATTGGTGGCAGAGTTATGTAATCCCTCCAGTCAAATTTGGTTGGTAGCGTATCTAAATCACAGCGGTTGCAGGGAGGACAGATTCCTCCACAGTCAATGCCATCCTCATTTGCACCTTTTACGGAGTCGGCACAGTCACATGCATCTCCGTAGCCATCACCGTCACTATCGAGTTGATCGGGGTTCGGTAAGTTAGGACAGTTATCACATTCATCTCCAACTCCGTCACCATCTGTATCTATATTGGATTTTGACTTATCACAAATATCGCACTCAGCACCTATGCCATCCCCATCTGCATCAATCTGACTGGGGTTGTAGATGTTGGGACAGTTGTCACATGCATCTCCCCAGCCATCATTGTCGGAGTCTGTTTGATCATTGGTAACGAAAGGACAGTTATCACACGCATCTCCCCATTTGTCGCCATCAGAATTTTCTTGTCCAGGATTTTTGGTATAGGGGCAATTGTCTACATCTCCACAAACACCATCTCCATCTTTATCGTTATCTTTATCAAAAGGACATTTATCACACGCATCTCCCCAGCCATCATTGTCGGAGTCCATTTGGTCGTAGTTCGGTTCCAACACGCAATTATCAAAACAGTCAAGAACACCATCCCCGTCAGAATCTTCCTCCCCGGGAGGGCATGCACCATTTATACATTTCCCACACAAGCAATGGTGCTCAGTGTAGGCAACTGTTCCGGAGTTGGCATATGGGCTAAGAACGCAATAATAGCTGGCGAGCTCATCTGTGTCAGCAGGAACAGGATTTCCAGTAGTGTTATCCATGATAAAGTAGTCTGACATCCAGCCTAAGCTCTGACACCTCCACTCTTCTTCAATTTGGCAGTAGTACTCAACCAACGTGGACTCATCCTTGCAGTAGTCCTCGAAGGATAGTAGTTTGTAGTGCAGTGGAGTTACGGATTCGGGTCCGCTTGGACCCAGCTGAGGACTTACAAATACCTTTCCGATATAGGACCAGTATCCCAATCTGCCTTTAACATAAAAGTTCTTTCCGTCGGTATCTATGGAACACTCTGGCTGAAATTCTTCTATTTTCTGTGTTGGTGTGATCACGGGTGTTGTTGTAGTTCGTATAGGTATTGGTGTTGTTGTGGTTGTCACAGTGGTCGTCGTCCGGATTGCAGTGGTAGTGGTTACGGAACATACTTCAAGCTTAATCAAAGAATTGTCACACGAACTGTACCNCCCCTCCTCTCTCGTCCCTACTTTATCACAGATTGCAACACATCTATTACACGAATCGTATTTGATTACCTCACCGGTACATGAGTCGTACCACCCCTCAATTCTTGTTCCTACTTTGTCGCAGGTAGGTTGACATTGAGCACTGGTGAGATGTAGTGACAGCAAGACTATTATAAACAGTGTTATCAACCTTACTGCTGCCATAGTATGTTACAAATTTTAAAAATATTTAGTTTTTTCATTATGAAGTTAAATTACTCAATTGTAATTCCATTTTACAATAAGCGATTGTTGGATTCGTTAACATTGTGTATAGTGTTCTCAAACTTGCAATTCAATCTCCATTCTCGCATCTCCACATTCAAAGAACTGACAGCTAATCAGGAAAGTAGGATTAACTCGTTTATCGGTAAGAGGGGATGAAAAATGAGATCTTCTATCAGAAATCATTGATAAGATGGAGAGGAGGGAGACGAAAAAAGCTCTGGCAATGAATGGAATAACACCGGTAAACAAGGCGATAGAAATTCTGAAGATCATAAAGAGATATCTTACGCTGTTAGCGAGGTGAATAAACGATTAGAACTGAGAAAGTTTTTGAGAATACAGGAGGAGGTTAAATTAAGATCGGTCTGAGTGGTGAGATGAAGAAAACCATAAATTTTTAGCCTTTAGCCACACCCAATGGCCTTAACCTCGCCACAAGCCTCGAAATACCAGCCCTGTGAACGACATCCACGACATCATCGCTCAGCTTGTAGGCCTCAGGAGCCTCCTCAGCCAGCAGAGCACCGTGTGTGGCTCTAACGTATATGCCCTTCCTTTCAAGGTTCTGCTTAACCACGTTGCCCCTCAGTCTTCTCTTCGCTGCTGCCCTACTCATTNCTCTCCCGCTGCCGTGACAGGTCGAGCCGAAAGTCTCCTCCATCGCTTTTTCAGTTCCCACAAGAACGTAACTCGGAGTGCCCATGCTTCCCGGGATCAGCACGGGCTGACCAAAATTCACGTAGTCGTCGGGAATCTCTCCAGTTCCCGGACCGAAAGCCCTCGTAGCCCCCTTCCTGTGGACACACAACTTTACCTTTTTGCCATTAACCCGGTGCTCCTCGAATTTCGCTATGTTGTGTGCAACATCATATATCAGGCCCATCTCCAGATCCTCCTCATTCATCCCAAAAACCTTCTGGAAGGTTTCGCGAGTCCAGTGGGCGATGATCTGCCTGTTGCACCATGCGTAGTTTGCTGAAGCAGCCATTCCAGCAAAGTAGTCCTGCCCTTCCCTGCTGTTTATCGGCGCACATGCGAGCTGTCTGTCCGGTAGCTTGATTCCATACTTCTTAACAGCCCTGTCAAGCACTTCCAGAAAGTCCGTGCATACCTGATGCCCCAAGCCTCTGCTTCCGCAGTGTATCATTACTGTTACCATTCCTTCTTCCAGTCCGAAAGCCTTTGCTACCTCCTCGTCGAATATCTTGTCCACATACTGCACCTCAAGGAAGTGATTACCGCTACCGAGCGTTCCAAGCTGAGGTCTACCTCTATCTCTCGCCCTCTTGCTCACAACCTCAGGCCTCGCACCATCTAATGCTCCATTCTCCTCACAGTGCTTCAGGTCCTCCTCACTGCCGTATCCGTTCTCCACAGCCCACTTAGCTCCGGCAACGAAAATCTCATCCAGTTCTCTGTCACTAACTCTCAGCCTTCCCTCGCTACCAACTCCTGAGGGTACGGCAACAAACAACTCGTCTATAAGCTGCTTGATCTTCGGTTTTATGTCCTCAACTCTCAGATTAGACCGAAGCAGCCTCACCCCGCAGTTTATGTCAAATCCAACTCCACCGGGTGAGACTACGCCATCGTTAACGTCAAAGCCGGCCACACCCCCAATTGGAAATCCATAACCGACATGCACATCGGGCATCACAAGCGATGCCATGTGTATCCCCGGCATAGTTGCTACGTTTGCAGCCTGCTCTACAGCATCCCGTTCAAGAATCTGCATCAGCTTCCTGCTTATGTAGAAGTAAGCGGGAACCCTCATTCCGGGCTTGTATCCTTTCGGTAATTCCCATTTGTAGTTGGTAACCTTTTTCAAAACGTTCTCCATGCCTTTAAATTATGAGGACGATTTAAAGCATTTTACTTTTCCTTTTATAAAGTTCAACCCACCATGCAGTTGTTATTGGGGCAACAGTAAGCCAACCTACTATTGCCGAGAGAGCGTATCCCACCACGATCCCTGAGATTCCGAAATAGTGGAGGGGTTGAAAGGGTATTCCTACAACCATTCCAGCCAGAATGACGAGGAGCCAGAAAACAATGGTTTCAGCAATTGATATTCTCAGCACCTGAAGTCCCTTTTTTATCCCCGACAAAACGCTCTCTCCATCCAGCACAATCGCATAGGGGATGAAGGTAAAAAGAAAAAACACAACGCTTATCAAGCACAGAAATACAACACCCCACAGGAAAAACGCAATCGCAGATTGTACAAGGCTGTTTATATCCCCAATCTTTATTGCCTTTACGATAAAATAAACCGGAACGAGCCCCGCCAGCACTATAATATCTACCGTGAGGCGGTATATCAGAAAAGGGAAATAGCGTGATTTTGCGTATTTGAATCCTTCTAAAAGTCCTACTTTGCATTCCAAAGCGTCAAAGCAGACTTTAATCCCCCAAGCCCTGAAGAGTGTGTCAAATATGATGAAAAGGAATGATCCTACAAGCAGGAGATAAAATATCAGGTCGAGGTTTTCAAGGTATCTCTCAAAAAGTCGGGTAAAATATTCTCTGTTGACTTCAGCCATATCACCCGAAAGAACCAGTTCAGGAGAGATTTTGAACACAAGGAAGAGGGCAAATGACAAAAAGATTGCAGTGCTAACCAAGCCGGAGATAAGGAATGGAATTCCTGTAACTTTGTGTCTCCTCCACGCCTCCCATCCTGCTCTGATGGTCTCCCATATCATACTCCAAAGAACTCCTTGACATGGGGACGGGTGAGGTAGTAGATAACTATACCGTTTATGACTATGCCGATAATCCCTTGAGGGAGTGAGAACAGAGATGAGACAATCCCAATTGCAAGAAGAATAATGTATATCCACCACGCCCAGCCTGCTCCTTTCCAGAGCCCGTATGAGATCACTATACCCACCACTCCAAGGATAACGAACACAATGCTACCAACTGCCAGCAGCAAAGTAAAGAATGGTGCAGCAGGCTCAAGTTCGCTTACAGGGACAATCTGTCCAAGTATCGCAAAAAGGGCTGCAAGAGCAAAGCACCCTATGGACCCTATGAAGCCCAGTATGGCAAGTATTGTAACTCCCAATGGTCTCATAGACACCTGTTATCAAATCTACTATTTAACTTTTCTGTATGGTTAACCTGTAAGCGTGCTGATAAACTCGTCCATAGCCCTGTTGACTTCATCCGGTCTCTCAAGCATAACGCAATGTCCTGCATTCTTTACAACCACGAGCTTTGAATTCTTTATCAGACTGTTAAGTTCCTTCGATCGGCTTAAAGGAAGCAAAGCATCCTCCTCTCCGGCAATAACAAGGGTAGGTTTGTCTATCCTTTCTGCCACCTTCCTGAGGTCAATAGTCCTTAGAGTTTTGTAGGTGTTCATAGCAGAGTAGGGTGGTGTGTATTTCATTGCCTGCTCCCAGACCCATTTTCTCACTTCTACAGCATTTTTCCCGACAGCAAGTTTAGCTACGTATTTTGCCGATGTCGTATAGGCGATAGAAGCGAAAAACTTTGCAAAGGGGTAACCGAGCTTGTGAAAGGTTCTAATCCTCGTTCCACCACCGATGAGGATGAGGGCGAGAACTTTTTCGGGATGCTCAACGCAGTATTTCATTGATATCATAGTGCCGAAGGAATGACCTACAAGAACGAACTTCTCCAAGCCAATCTCTTCGGCAATTAGATCAAGATCGGAGACAAAGTTCTCGAATCTGTAGTGCTCATATTCAAGCGGTTTTTCCGAGTTTCCGTGCCCTCTATTGTCAATAAATACCATTTTGTATCTTCCTGAGAAGTAGTTCCTCTGATCTTTCCACCAGTTCATATTTGCAGTCCATCCGTGAAGGAAGACGAGGGATGGCTCATCACCCTCCTCTACTTCATAGTAAACATTCACTCCATCATTCCTAACATATGGCATAATTATAGGTGAATTTATTAATTTAAAAAATTTTCGTAGACTAAAGTTTTATATTCATGGCGATGTTCAACAATTTCTTCCATTTCTGATACTTGGCTCTCATATCCTCTTTCCTCTCAAAAACATCATTGAAGGGCATACAGAAGTCTCTGTTCCATTTTCCAATTGCTTTTCCAGCAACAAGATTGGCACCGAATGATGTCCCGGAAAGTATTGCTCCCCTCTCCACAGGAATTCCAGTCACATCTGCTATTCTCTGTAGGAAAAAGTCGTTAGATGACATCTCTCCGTCACATCTTATCCTTCTTAACTCCACTGGAAACTCCTTTTTCATTATATCAACGATCTCCGCAATTCTGAAGGCAAGTGCTTCAAGCAGCGCTTTAACTATGTCTTCTCTCCTCATTGCATTCGACATCCCGTAAAGCAGTCCGGGAGCGGAGATGTAATGCGGGGTGCCCAAGCCCGTGAATGCGGGGATCAGCAACATATCCTCATTTTTTGATTTGAACGCCATTTCGGATGTTTCCCTTACATCATCGTAAATTCCGATCTCCTTCAACAGCTCAACCGCAGAACCGCTGAAGAGTAGCAAACCCTCAAGCATGTATCGCATTTCTCCCTTCAACCTCCAGGCGATTAGGGGTAGAAGACCTCTTGAAGATGCCCACGGCTCCTCCCCAACATTCAGGTCAACAAAAGTTCCCGTTCCGTTCGTGACCTTCAAGTCCCCCTTTTCCCAGCATCCTAAGGCATAAAGCGAAGCGGACTGGTCTGCAATGACCCCAGTGACAGGTACATTCCTGTATTCTCCAAAAATCTCATCGCTCTCCTTTGGTGTCGGTAACATTTCAGTATCAGCACCGACTATCTCAAGAATCGGCTTGCTCCACCTGAGATAAAATGAATCATACAAGCCCGTGGCTGCAGCATTCGAGTAGTCCGTTGCATGCTCACCGGTGAGATTATATATCAGCCAGCTATCTATGGTTCCAGCTTTCAAATCGTAATTGCCTGCCTTCTCACCAAGCTCGTTCAGCATCCAGCAGAGCTTCACACTGGTGTGGTTTGCTCTGAGAGAGAGCCTTGAGAGCGTTATGAACCACTTGGCTCTTCTACTGTTTTTGATTGTCGGGATAATCTCTGAAATGCCCGCAACAATCTTCCCCACAGCCCTTGCAATCTTTATCGTTCTGTCCCTGTTGAGCTGCTCGGCAAGCTTGTCAGCCCTCATATCCTGCCATCCTAAAGCGGGAAAAACAGTTTTGCCAGTTTTGGCATCCCAAAGAACGGCTGTTGCCCTCTGATTGGTTATTGCTATTGCTTCGATGCCGTATTTTTCAATCGCATAGTCTGCTAATTTCAAACATTTCCTCGCCATGTCTTCCGCATCAATCTCAACCCAACCGGGTTGTGGGTTATGCTTTACTATGGGCTCCCTTATGAGGTCTACCAGCTTTGATTCCTCATAAACGGCAAGCTTTATCGTTGTCGTTCCAGCATCAATCACCCCAATCATAATCTCTCCCCGATCAATTCGACAAAATCTATTGCTTTAAGGGCAGTTTTACATGAAGGGCATGCAGTCACGATTTCATACTCGAAATGATCTCTTCTATTCTTTGCCACAACCTCTGCATAATCGGGTGCTATGAACTTGTAAACCCCACCATATCCGCAGCAGTGGGTATCTTTTCCGCTGAATGCCGGCTCATGAATAGCGCATCCCATCTCTTCAAGCAGCTTTCTCGGTTCTTGAGTAACATCAAGTTTCCTCGCCATGATGCAGGGGTCGTGATAGGAAAGGTCACCTCCAACCTTCACGGGCTGAAGAATGCTGATTATGTGTGCAGCTCTGATACCGCTTTCCCTCATTATCGCAACGCAGTGCGGGCAGTTGCTCACAACTCCCTCATATTTAGACACCAGTCTTTTCACCTCATTAATGGCGGATTTGAACTTCTCAAACAGACCGAGTTCGTAGTAGGGCATTCCACAGCAAAGAAGATCATCAACGGCAAAATCAATTTTCAGTTTTTCCAGAACCTCAACAGTCTTAGTAAACAGCCCATTTTCAAGGGTTCTGCATCCGGGGAAGTAAAGAATCTTCCCTTCCCGTTTCTCTGTTTCGGTCTTCCTGAGATTTTTGAACAAGTCCCTCTCAATTCTTTCGGCAGCCTTTCTTGCAATCTCAGTATCGAAACCCGCCCTGATATTTCGGAGATTGTCATTTACGCTTATTTCCATTGGGCATGCACTCTTGCACGCGTCACATGGCAGACAGTGATACACGGCTTCGTAAGTGTAGTCTTGGGAGAAGTAGCCGAGTCTCGCCTTGACGGATGGGGAGACTGTAAGTCTGCGCTCAGCATCGAAAACAGGACAGACGTGAAGGCACATGTTTGGGCAGAGCATGCATCTTGTAATCTCGTCTGCCTTTCCAAGCTTCGGTATGACCTTGGCAAGTCTGAGCTTTGTTTTTATATCTGTATTGGCAATAATTCTTGATATAACCTTCGGATTTATCAATCGAACATCNCCCCCCTGTTCAGAATGTTTCTCCTGTCGAGCACACTCTTCAGATCGCGAAGGATCGTGATATACCCCCCAATCTCAGAAGAAAGCCAACCCTTCCTCAATCTGCCAATGCCGTGGTGGTGGGTGATATTCCCCCCATTCTTCAAAGAAGTTTCTATGGCTCGTCTCCATACTTCCCTGTAATACTCCTCAATGTTGACTGGAAAGCCAGCAAAAGTAAAGTAGAAGCAAAGTCCACTCTCGTAAAAATGGGATGCATGGGCTGATGCTGTAATTGTTCCCTCTACACTTCTGATTGCCTTTATCACCTCATGGTAGAGCTTTTCAGCATCACTCCAGAAGCAGGCAACTTCTATCGTGTCGAATATGAATCCTAAGGGGACTATTCGAGATATGTCTGATACATTGAACCTCTTATCCAACCATTTCTCGGCGTAGCCCTCCGTAATGTTTCCCCTTACGATTTTCTTCGCCATATCTGCTTTTGTTCCTGCCCCTTTTCCTTCAAACACCGCTATCAAGCTGAATTTTTCCGTGTCGAAGTATCTTAAGCTCTCTTCGTCGTCAAAAATCCTCATCAGTGCGGGTTTAAGACTCATCAGCGCCTTGGCATCTTTAACAGCTTCTCCCATGGTATTGTATTCGACAGAGAGGGTCAGAGACTCCTCAGGAAGCTCGAATATCTTCATAATAACCTCTGTAACTACGCCGAGCAAGCCTTCACTCCCGACGAACAGTTTTTTTAAATCAGGCCCCGCCCTCCTTGGAGTCACCCTCTCTGTAACAATTTCCCCGTCCGGCAAAACAGCAGTTAAGGACACGATAAGGTCCTCGATGTTACCGTAACCGGTAGAGAACTGCCCGCTTGCAGCGGTTGCGACCCAGCCACCAACGGTTGAGCAGTAAAGACTCTGCGGAGAATGTCGGAGAGTAAAGCCACGATGGTTCAGAATCTTTTCCAATCTTCCTCCCACAACTCCTGCTCCGGCCTTGACCATCATGTTTTCAGCATTTATCTCGATATCCTTCAGGAGAAGGGTTGAGAGAGCGATCCCACCCTCATAGGGNGTTGCGGCATCAATAACCCCACTTGCCCCTCCAAATATGTATACGGGTATACCATACGCATTTGCAGTTCTTAGAACTATTGACACCTCTTCGGTACTCTTTGGAAACGCTACAGCATCCGGAAGCGCTGGAGTTTCCCTTTTCAGCAGTTTGTGCAAATGCAGAGGGTTAAAATCCTTGCAGTAGGCAATCTTGTCTTCTTCGGCAGTTGAAATTTTTATCCCGACGGTTATCAACTCTTCAACTGCCTTTTCTATCATCTCTCCTCCNCCGCCCTTAATTTTACAGCAGTTCCGTAAGCGAGCAACTCCGCCGCTCCGGCCATCGTCTGCGATGTCGTGAACCTGACATTCACGACAGCATCAGCACCGAGCCTCTTCGCTTCATTCACCATTCTGTTCAGAGCCTCCATTCTGGCATCTCTGAGCATCTCGGTGTATTCCTCAATTTCACCGCCAACGATATTTTTCAAACCGGCAAGGATGTCCTTTCCGAGATGCTTTGCCCTCACGGTGTTTCCGAACACAACTCCGAGAACCTCTTCAACTTCATAACCCGGAACAAATTCCGTAGTCGTAACAATCATTCTTTCNCCTCTTCTACCTTCTTATCCCTCCCACCAAAAAGGATAAGGGCAATTCCGAGAAGTATGAGGACAGTGTCCAGAATGAAGAGGAAAGGTAGGGTGATCTCCAGCACAATTCCGGTGACAACAAAACCCAGTCCCCATTTCACGTGGCTTTCCATACTTTGCATGAGTTGGGAAGGATATAAAGCTATCCTACAATCAACTCCTCAAGCACAGCCGGAATGGTTTTGCCCTCATACAGAACTTGATAGATGTTCTTCAGCAGCGGGAACTGTCCCTCATTGGCTCTGCCCTCCGACTCCAGTTTTCTTAGAAGCTTGTAAGCCATAATAGTCGTTCTGTATCCCTCTATAACGCCTACACCTCTCCTCTTCAGCTCATCAAGTGCCTGCTCGGCTGTGTAACCCTTGCCGAGTAGTTCTCCAAGCATTCCGTTTCTTCCACCTCTGAACGTTGCTATCAGATCGCCGAATCCTGAAAGACCGAAAGCTGTCATCTTGTCACCACCGAGAAGATGAATGAATGATGCTATCTCGTTAATAGCCTTTGTCGCTATAACCCCTTTTGCATTACTCATCTCAACGTTATGAACACTCTCGTATCCCCTTATCCATGCAATCGCTATCGAATAAACATTTTTCAGAGCCGAAGTGATCTCCGTTCCTCTGATGTCCTTCGACACTTCAACGCCGTAGTGTTTCGTCTCAAAGATTCTTTTCATTTCATTAGCCGCTTCAATGCTCACGCTGCTGAAGACAACCTTTGTGGGCATTCTCTTCGCAACCTCTCTTGCAATCGCAGGCCCTGTTATTGCAACAGTCCTGTCCTTCAAATCCTCTCTGATTCTCCATATCGTTTCAGGAATCGTGAGGATATCTCCATCCACTTCGAGCAATCCCTTTGATATTAGAATGAGATACTGCTCTTCCAACATATCCGAAATTCGCTCAAAGACCGGCAAAACACCTTCGGTGCTAACACCGAGCAGTATTACATCAGCATCCTTCAAGGCATCCTCCAGTTCTTCGGGATGGTATATCTCCACCTTCTCCAGCCTTACACCGATTCGCGGATGTTCCTCTCCAGCTTCAATCTTCTTGAGTATTTCAGTATCGAATTCAGTCCCCCAAATCCTTACCTTGTTCCCGTTATCTATCAGCGGAATGGAGAGGGCTGAACCCATCGCTCCCGCTCCAAGAATTGAAATAATCATGTGCTTCCATTCTCACGAAAATTGAAAAGTTTTTCCCCAATCTTTTTATAATCTACAAACAAGGAAACCCTATGCCGGGTATAATCCCACACAGACACTGTGTTGTATGTGGTAAGGCAATCGAACCAGATCAGCAGGTGTGCAGTGAGGAGTGTGAAAAAGTTCTGAACAAGGAGAGAAAGAGGCAGAGAAACTTCATGGTGTTCATGTTCGTCATACTGCTGCTGTTACTGCTATTCATGTGGCTGCCCTACATTTCAAAGTGAGTCGTAAATCTCTCCCGGAACTGGGACTGGATATCGTTCTGTGAGACAGGCAAGACAGTAATCTTCTCCGCCACCAGCTTTTCTGATAGCTTTTAGAAGTCCTTCAAGGCTGAGATATGCCAGGCTGTCCGCACCGAGAAGTTTTCCTATTTCCTCAACGCTGTAATTCGCAGCTATTAGTTCCTCTCTTGTTTTCATATCAATGCCAAAGTAGCATGGAGCGATAATCGGGGGGCTGCCAATTCTCATGTGCACTTCTTTTGCTCCTGCCTTTTTTATCATCTCGATTATCCTTTTTGACGTTGTGCCCCTCACTATGCTGTCGTCAATGAGAACTATCCTTTTATCTCTGACGTTCCCTCTAACGACGTTAACCTTCAGCCTGACTGAAGCTTCTCTGAGGGTTTGAACGGGCATTATGAACGTCCTACCAACGTATCTGTTCTTTATCAGGCTCTCCATGTAGGGTAACTTGGACTCGCTGGCATATCCAATTGCAGCGGTAATTCCGCTATCAGGTACTGCAGAAACGTAATCTGCTTCTACAGGCGACTCTCTGGCAAGAACTTTGCCCATCTCTGTTCTCGCATCATAGACACTAACACCATCTATTATAGAGTCTGGACGGGCGAAGTAAATGTACTCAAAAATGCATGCAGCCATCCTCTTTGGTTCAACTATCTGAACAAATTCAACCTTTCCCTTCTTGATTATAACAGCTTCTCCCGGCTTTATGTCTCTAAGGAACTTACCACCAATAGCATCAACTGCGCAGCTTTCACTGCAGATCACGAATCCATCATCAACTTCGCCAATGCAGAGGGGTTTGAAGCCCACGGGGTCGCGGTAGCCTATAACTACATCGTCAATCATCATCGTCAAGGTATAACTTCCGATCAGGATGTTGTTGAGCATTACGAGCGCATCCACGACATCTTCCGTCTTCAGCAGAAACTTGGACAAAAGTTGAGCTATAACTTCCGTGTCCGAGTCGGTTGTGAAAACCCTCCCCTCATTCTCCAGTTCGTTTCTCAGCTGCGCGTAGTTTACAAGATTGCCATTGTGTGCAACAGCAATCGAACCTGCCTTTGACTGAACGACAAAGGGTTGAGCGTTTTCAACCCTTGACAAACCTGTTGTGGAGTATCTCACATGTCCGATTACCGAATTCCCCGCAAGAGCATCGAAGTCTTCATCACTGAAAACCTCCGTAACCAGCCCCATTCCCTTTTTGTGTTTGAGTCCACTATCAAATGCTGCTATCCCCGCAGATTCCTGTCCTCGATGCTGAAGGGAGAAAAGGGCGTAATAGGCAAGTCTTGGGGATATTTGCGGGTCTACATGATAAACTCCGACAACTCCACACATCTACGTTCGATTCTTTTTCTTATTTACCCAATTGTAGCTTCTCAATCTCTTGCTTTTTCCGAATCCACAAGCAGCACAATAGCCCTTTCTCCTGTGGAAGGAGTGTCTCCCACACCTTCTACATCTAATATGAACCCTTTTCCTTCCCCTTTTACCCATCGCAGCAGTTCCGTCTGACATCAGTCACCACCCGGTGCAGGTGATACAAAAACGACAGTATCTCCTCTTATAACCACACTGCCTACTTTCCTAACAACTTCGCCATTCTGTATCTCCTCAGCATCAAGCAGGACGAGGTTCATATGTATATCGTATCCATCAAGCGTTCCCCTAAACTCTCTCCCTCCTTTCAGCCTTACTATCACAGGAGATTTCAGGGATTTGTTCAGAACATCCAGTGGTCTTGGTGGCATGTTCCTACCTCCAGAAATCTTAAAGTGTGTCTAAAAGACCAGTTATTTAAAAATATCGCTCTTTCGAAAATGTTTTTAATCCAGTCATTGAGAAAAGCTCAGCGCGGGTAGTCTAGCGGTAGGACAACGCCCTTCCGAGGCGTTAGCCCGGGTTCAAATCCCGGCCCGCGCATTTTGACTTGGATGTGGATTATGGTAAGAGACTCAAAATAAAAAATGGACAGTTCGATCATTTTCCNCCCGACTCTCTTTTTCTCAGAACCTTGAAGGCTGTATTTGGAATTACAACGTTCTTACCATCCACCTCGAATGTCAGCAGACTCTTCCTTACTCTCCAGTGTTCACTCTCAATTACTTCCTTAAGAGGTGTCAGCTTGACGATTATTGGTGTTCCGAGAAATCTGCCGAGGTATCTTCTCCTAACCTTCCTTGCCTTACTTATCAACTCGTTGACTGTGTGTTTCCTCAACTCCTTGTTCAGCTCTTCATCCAGCACTTTTATTCTTTCCAGATCATCTGAGATTCTGTCGAGCATGAACTTCCAGTCGGGCTCAAGGTCCCACCTTCCGATTATTTTAAGCAAAGCCCTGAAATCTGCATCTGTAGGAGTGGCTAAGGCAACATAGCCATCCTTAACCCTATAGTAGCCGAAGGGGTAGGCTATGTAGTCAACCGTCCCGTATCTTGTCCTTGATTTGCCAAACAGATAGGCCACAACGTAGGGGAAGATGTTAACAATCGCAAGGGCGTCGTTAGTTGCGATATCCACGAACTGTCCTTTACCACTCTTCGATCGCTCAATCAAAGCCAGCAAAGCGCCTATAGCAGCATTCACCCCGGCCATAGTCCATGCCGCCCACATTCCCGCCCTGAGCGGGTATGAGAATTTGTCTGTTAGGTAGGGGTTGCCTATCAGTGAGGGATAACCATTGTAAGCCTGTGCTGTCAAATCTGAATCAGGAATGTTTGCATTTTCCTTTGCTTTTTCGGTGAAGTGTCCGAATGGTGAAACAGCAACGTAAATTATGGCAGGATTTCTAACTGAAAGGNGTCGGTAACCAGCACCGGCAGAATCAAGAAAGCCCGGTTGGAGAGCATCAATCACTACATCGCTTTCTGCCATTGTATCTCTGACCTCATCGTTTATTTCCTCAACTTTCAGTATTTCCTTGTACCTGTTTTCAATGAGATACGGGATTCCCACACCATCTACTTTCACACCATAGGGCGTGATTTCCTTTGCTGAATCATCAAGCTCAATCCTCACGACTTCAGCGCCGAGTTCTGATAGCATCGCTCCTGCAATTGCACCAGCAAAGTTATCTCCACTTAATTCAACCACTTTGACATCACTCAATGCTTCGAGTCTGTCATTGGAAGAGAACAGTTTCAGTATGTCACTCTTCATCCCTTTCACCTCTGAAAACAGGATCATCTTCGCTCCATGTTGGTGGTGGAGATGTCCCCGGCATTTCATCCCAGTATCCTATAACGTCCTCTTCCTCAAGCTTAGCTATTTCTTCATTGCTCAAACCCAGCCATTTCTTTAGAATAAGCCTGTTGTGATNCCCCACAGGTCTGCCAAGCCACTTCGTCTCTCCCGGAGTTGAACTCATAGCTATCACGGCTCCGGGGATGTCCAGTTCACCATAGAGTCTATCCTTTATCCTGACAACGCTTCCTCTCTCCCGCCTCCACTTGTCTTGGTAGATGTCCATATCTTCAAGCACGGGAGATGCTGGAAAGCCAAGCTCTCTTGCGTAACCCATAATTTCGTCGAGTGTGTGTGACGAGACCCATCTCTCCACGATCTCATTCAACTCCTTTATCCTCTCTTTTTTCAGCCTGTTGCCATCTTTCAACCCATCTACAACCTTCGCAAGGGCTGAAAACTGCTTTTCGTTCATCACAGCGATGGCCACGAACTTTCCATCAGAGGTTTTGAATATTCCTGAAGGACTTGCGGTGGGATCAATGTTGCCAGTTTTCCCGATTTCTTCACCTGTAATGCTGTAGTAGGTGATATCATAAAGAAACCTCAAAAGGGCTTCTGCCTGTGAGATATCTATGTAGACTCCTTTCCCAGTTCTATCTCTCTCGTGAAGGGCTGCGAGAATTGAGGCAACTGCTATCATTGAAGGCAGGTAATCTCCGAAATAGTCGGGAAGCTTGTAGAACTCGTCAATCTCCTCCCAACCAGTCTTCGTTGCAATGGAGGAAACTCCTTGAGCAGCGATATCGAAGCTTGGAGCTTTGCTTAAAGGTCCATACTGTCCGTATCCAGAGCAGCTAACGTATATTATCCCCGGATTGACCTTACTAACTGTTGAGTAGCCAATCCCCATTGCTTCTGCAAGTCCAGCTCTGAGGTTCTCCACAAAAACATCAGCCCTCTTAACGAGTTCAAAAATCAGTTCTCTCGCCCTCTTGTTTCTGGCATCTGCGGCGATTATATACTTGTTTGCGTTTATTATTCCATAGACAAGGTTGAGCTTTTTGTAGAACCTTCCCCACACAGCAGCAAATCTGAACCTGTCTCCTTCACCGGGAGTCTCAACCTTAACGACTTCAGCTCCGAATTGGGCGAGAATTCTTCCGACATTGGGGCCAAATATGAAGTGGGTCACTTCAACAACCCTTAAGCCCTTCAGAGGAGCCTCCCTTTTCTCACCCTCAAACAGTGACCTGACATAATCAAAGTAGTCCGTCATATGCCAAGATACACCTCCTTAACTCTTTCATCTTCAGCAAGCCTCTCACTCTCGCCCTCCATAACTATCCTGCCGTTCTCAATAATGTAAGCCCTATCGCTTATTTCCAAAACCCTCGTTGCGTTCTGGTCGGAGAGCAGTATGGTTATCCCACTATCATCTCTTAGCGATTTCAGAAGATTGTATAACTCCATAACGACCTTTGGAGCCAAACCTAAACTTGGCTCGTCCACGAGTAGAAGTTTTGGTGACGACATCAGCGCCCTCGCAATGGTAAGCATCTGCTGCTCCCCACCGCTCAGGGTTCTGCCAAGTTGCATCCTTCTCTCGCTCAGTCTCGGAAAGATTGAATAAACAAAGTCAAGAGTCTCTTTTCGCTTTCTCCATGCCTCCTTACTTATCGCGCCCATTAGAAGGTTCTCCTCAACTGTCAGATACGGGAATAATCTTCTTCCCTCTGGTGCTATGGATATTCCTCTCTTTATCACTTCATACGTTGGCAAATCCTCCAGTGAATCGCCATTCATCAGAATTTTGCCTTTTTTTGGCTTAACAACTCCGATGATAGAGTTCAATATTGTGCTTTTTCCAGCCCCATTAGGTCCGATAAGCCCCACTATCTCCCCTTCTTCGACGGTTATGGAGATATCACTTACAGCCAGAATCTTGCCATACCACACTTCCAGTCCTTCAATCCTGAGCATTCACACGACCTCCTCACCTATGTAGGCTTCAACAACTTCAGGCATTCTCACAACTTTCTCAGGGGTATCATCAGCAATCAGTTTTCCGTAATGCATCACCAAAATCCTCTCGACAGACCTCATTATGATTTTAAGCACGTGCTCGATCCAGATGATGGTGAGATCGAATTCTTCTCTTATTCTATTTATCAGCTTTGAAACTCTCTCAGCTTCAGCCGGGTTCAAACCGGCCATAGCTTCATCTATCAGCAGTATTTTTGGTTTGAGAGCGAGAGCTCTTGCCAGTTCCAGCAACCTCAACTCGTAGATTGGCAAGTCTGCAACAAGCACATCTCTCTTTTTCAGCATGTCAAAAATATCGAGGTAGTATGCAGCCTCTCCGTAAGCTTCTACAAGCGAAAGCTTACTCCCTCTCTCACTCCCAAGTACAGCATACATCACATTCATGATCGCTGTCATGTTGGATATCAGCCTTGGATTCTGGAAGGTTCTTGCAATCCCCATCTTAGCCCTTTCGTGCATCTTCTTTTTTGTGATGTCCTCTCCGAGAAATCGTATCTTCCCGCTGTCTGGCAGGTAGAATCCGGAGATAAGATTTACAAGTGTGCTTTTTCCTGCCCCATTGGGCCCAATAAGCCCTATTATTTCCCCCTTCTCAACTTCAAAGCTTACCTCGTTGACAGCAATCACACCACCGAACCTTTTTGTAAGATTTGACACCTCAAGCATGCTAAGCCCTCCTTATTCTGATGCTTGGCACGTATTCCCTGTATCTCCTTTTCCTGTAAAGCCCCCAGAATCCTTCTGGGAGAATGTAGAGGAGGATCAGTAGTATTATGAACAGGACAACAACAGACATCTCCCCGAACTGTGTTCTTGTAACTTCACGCAGTGTGGCTATGAAGTATGCGCTTGCTATCACACCATACACTGCACCCTTACCACCAAGGGTAGTAGTGAGGAGTATCAGGATAAGGAAAGAAGGTTGAAGCCAGACCGGGCCTGTGAACGATCCCTGATAGTGGGCTAAAAACCACCCTGCAACAGCTATCGCTCCACTGGTGAGGGTGAAGGTTATGACTTTTATTTTCGCTACGTCAATACCGTAAGAGAGGGCAACTTCCTCATCTTCGTTGATAACACCCATCATGAACCCGTATCTTGATCTCATTACTCTATCGGTGAAGAAAAGCAGGATCAGAACCATTGCTATTGATACGTAGTAGTAAATCATGATGTCGAGAACAACGTCTCCGGTAAAGATTAGCAGTGGAACACCGGGAATTCCAGTCTCTGCTCCGAAAACATCTGACCTCCAGTAGGTAAGCTCCCACAGTATGAAGGGCAGCAGTAATGTGATCAGGACGAAGTAGATGCCCCTCGATATGATAGTTATCGGACTAAGACCGAGTCCTATAAGCGCACCCATGAAGAAAGATGCCGGAAGTGTGAGAGCTGGGCTGAAGCCGTAGTTTTTGCTGAGAAGGGCTGCGGTGTATCCTCCAACCGCTACGAAAAAGTGCGGGCCGAAGCTAACTCTACCGGTACCGATAATCTGCAAAACCAGAGGTGTGCCTATCATCGCCAGAATGTTGGCGAATATCAGCGCTGAAAGCAGAGCTACTGGTCTTATGCCAAATACCCCGGTTGCAAAGAAGTACATTAGAAGTGGAAGGGCAAGTAGCGTTATTACACCTATAATCGGGTTTCTCCAGTATCTCGGCTCGATTATCCAGTCATACTTTCTGCCAAAGGCGTGTATAATCATTCTCCCTCTTCTTGGCTCAAGTTTAAGGATGGACATAACATCACCATATTGTCTCAGCTCTCGCAAGACCTTCTGGGCGGAAAACGAGAACGGCAACAACGACAACTAATGAAGCAAGCAACATCAGTCTTGGATCCAGTGAGAATCCCACAGCAGCGTGTATAAACCCGATAATGTATGAAGCCATTATTGTCCCTCTGAGATTTCCAAGTCCACCAAGAACGGACACCACGATCGCGTATGTGAAGAGTGGCCAGCCTATGAATGGGTTCAACGCCCAGATTGGTGCGATTAAAAGCATAATAATGGCCGGAGGCAGTGAGGCAAGAATCATGGCAACTATAAACATCCTGTCAAAATTAACACCGACAAGTTGCGAAGCAAAAATGTCTTGGCTTATTGCCCTCATAATCAACCCTGTTTTCGTTTTAGTGAAGATGAGTAGGTAGCAGATTACCATGAGTATCGCAATAACAGATGTTGCTGCAAGCTGTCCCGGAATACTTGCAGGACCAATGCTAATGCTACCTTCAATGATGGTTGTTGGAAGATACACTCCCACAATTTCTGGATAAGCATAATTTACGAGTTCCTCGATGATTATGAATACTGCAATAAGAGCCGCAAGCAGATAATCCTCCATCTCCCAGAACTTCTTTATCACCACCTGATATATCAGAAAGGAAAACAAGGCGACGAGAGCGAAGGAAAGGACTATTGACTCTATAAAGCCAAACCCCACGTCTTTCCAGAACATCCAGGTTCCGTATGCAGCTATAAGGAAAATGGCACCATAGCCGAGATGGAAGATTCTAAGGACACCTGTTATTATTGTAAATCCCAAGGCGATTCCGAGGTAGAGCGAGCCAAAAATAAAAGTGTAGGAAAAAATAAGTGCAGCAACGTCTAACACTCAGACACCTCAGCACATCTCTCTCAATTCTGCAGGAGACTTGTATGCATCCGGATTAACTTGGCTGATAGCCTCCTCCGGGAAGCCTGCCTCCTCAAGAAGTTCTGGTGGAGTTATGTAAACGAGCTTACCGTCACACTGGAACTGTGCAAGCAGCACCGGTCCACCACTGTATGAGTGGAAGAGGGCGGACTTGTAACCGAAGTAATTATACTCGGGGGTTAGCGCAGTGTGGTCTTTAAACTCCATTTCCTCCATAGCCTTTATTATCGCATCAATGTCAAGACTTCCGACTCTCTCAATTGCCTCCTTTACCCTGTACATTTCAGAGTAGTAGTAGTGCACGGACATGTCAACAGACAACTTCTTCTCATGGAGCTTCTTCACGACCTCTCTTGTTTTGGTGGTTACAGGTGGAACATCTTCGGTGTCATACATTATTGTGAATGTGCCAAGCGCTGCCCCTCCGGTAAGGTCCCAGAATACCGCCCACTGGTTGGGTCCTCCGAAATATGATATCGGGATATCCTTTGCTCCTGAAGACGCCCACTGCTTTGATAAGGTTATCGTGTCTGTGTACCAGCTCGATAGGACAAAGATATACTCAGCACCATTTCTTGCAGCCTCCTCCAGCATGGGCAGGAAGTTCTTTTCTCCAACCGCTATGTTGGCCTCGTAGACGACTTCCATCCCGTATTCCTCCTTTACCCACTCTCTCATTGGCTTACTCTCGAACTTTCCGAATTTGGACTCGTAGACACATCCCTTTCTTGCACACTCAGTCCATGCAGCATCTTCAAGAAGCAATGCAACTTTCTTTGCCCCAATTACATTCTTCGCAAACTCGAAATACGTTTTTGGAACTTTGTAGTTAAGTTCTGGGTCTGGAGGTAAGTTTCTGAAGTAAAACTTGTATTTATCATAATCTTCAATAACTTTAAACGTTGTTCCAACGGCGGCCTGAGAGGATATAACGATGTGTGGTTTTGTCGGGAATATTCTTGCTCCCTCTTCAATGATTGCAAGTGCTTCTTCGGAAACGCCTTCAAGGAAGACGATCTTACAGTCCTTCTCAAGTACTGCACTTCTGTATGCTGAGATTGCAACATCTACCTTTCTCTGGGTATCCTCGTGTATGTATTCAACCTGCTTTCCGAGTATTCCTCCTTGGGCGTTGATTTCATCAACTGCCATTTTTATAGCTTCTGCATCAGCCTTTAGAACGGGAATTCTTGGGTCGAATAATGCACACACTACGATCTTCTCTGCTTCAGCCGGTGTGGCAGGCGTTTTCTCTTCTGGCGGCGCAGGTTGAGCGCATCCGAAAAGGGCTATTGAAACTACAACACTCGCCGCCAGTAATAACACTATCTTTTTCATACTACCACCATTTATCATTAAATCAAGAACCAATTAAAAAATTTTCGTTATTTAGTATATTTAATAAAGAGTTTTGGCTTTCAAACTACAATATGCTAAAATGAGTATGGATTATCATTCGTGCTATTAAATGATGTAAACGTCAGCATAATAATTTTATACATTTAAAATGACAGAAATATGAGGTGTTGAAAGGTGTTGGGTGGTGTATCCTTTAAGAAGGTTAACTGGGAAAAATCTCTGAAAAAGAAGGATGAAAAAGATGATGAAGCAAAAGGTAAGTAATTAATATTTTTTCTTATCAATTTTTCTAAACGTCTCAAAAAGTTCGTGTATCTCGGTGGCTATCGTTTCCTCCATTTCCTCAAAATTTCTCCGCGCTATTAAGAAAAACTCTGCAAGAATTATTTCTGAGTCTTTAACAACCCTTCCCAATCTCTCGCTGAGTTCCTTAGCAAGGAAACTCTTGATGAAATCACCGTAGTGTGGCAGTAATTCTTCTCCATATTCATCCTCAAGTTCTTCAAGAACTGCACCCATTTCGGCAAAAATTCTTTCAATCATTCACCATCACCTCCTGTTACTTTCAGAAAGACGGGTTCTCCGATTGATAAATGGGTAGAATCGAATCCTACTGCTGGTAGGATGGTATAATTTCCTGAAGGTACTAATTTTCCAAACCAGACGTTTATGATGGCGTTTCCTGTGTTGTCAATAGTCCCGTATCTAACATCAAAAAGTTTTCCGTCCGGGCCGTAAACGTAGACCACAGCAACCCACCCACTGTAATCTCCCTCTGAACCTGTCGTTATCATAATGTCTATTCTTCCCGGTTTTTTAACTTCCATGCTGGTCAAAACGGCGGAAGGATTGAGAAAATACATTTTCTGCATGCTGTCACTCTCAGTGTAAAAGATTGCGGCAACGTTAACTACTGTGCCGCAGATCAGTATAATCACAAATACAAGAACTGGCGGGAATTTTAAAGCATTCCGAATCATTTTTGACCACCTTCCACAACTATATAGCCAATCTGAAAAGGTGACATCGGCCCGTTGGGAACCGTGTTTCTGAAGACGTAAATTCCGGGGGTTGTGAATTTTACTTCAATGACTTTTTCTTCTGTCACCTCAGGAACTACCACACCCGTGTCTAAATTCAGCGCATCAATGGAGAGGCTCTGAGGGAGGTCCATCGCATAAAATGCGATCCTGACTGTTTCGTTTGCCCTGACTTTTATTATTTTGGGTTCATATCCTCCGTGCTGCCCGACATAGCCCTTGACCACAATCGCATCTGGATGTTCGGCCTTTATGAAATACTGGTCAAGAAATGGTATGAAAAGTGGCGTAAGAAGAACTCCTCCTACCGTAAGCAGAACGATTATCAGGGCAAGCCATTCCCACAATCCCCTTCTCATCATCTCACCCCGCAATTATCCAAATAACAATCAAAGCGCACAGGACGTAGAGGATCGTCATAACAGCGGTAGATTTCAGCGCCTTCTTTGCGTCACGGAAAAGCTCTCTTCCGATGTTGTATGTGGTTATTATCCCAAGGAACAAGCCTGCGAAGACAAAGGGGGCTTCGAGCATAATTATCTGGTCTTCGAAGAGTGGATGCCACTGGAACTTATCCAAACCTACATTAGCCAGAACATCCCAGTTAAATCCGAAGGGGTCCAAGAAGGAGTTTAGAGGTCTTGCCCAGTTAACGAGGAAGAGGGCTACAGCGAAGGACATCCAGAGTAGCTGGCCGTAAGGAGCAAGTGAGTAGCTGAAAGCTGCAAAAATCCTGTTTGTCGAAATCTCGGATTTGGCAACCTTCTTTGCCGCCCAAGAAAAGGTGTAGAATATAGCCGGGAAGAGTATGAGCGATATTCCGCTCACAAGTATCGCCCACTTGAACCAATCAGCGAGATCACCTACGGTTGGTGTGAGAACTCCAACTGACGCCCAGTTAGCTCCCCATGTTCTGTTCATATCTGCCCAATCTTTGAGCTTGTTATAGGTGCCGAAGAATATCAGTTCGTAAAATATCGCAAGTGAAAACCTTATGAATCCCATCCAGACCTCATCATATCTGATTTTCCTCGTCGTTTTCTGCAAGGCAACCTTTGGAATGTCCCTCCCCGGCATTCTCAGCTTTAAGGTCATATTATCGAGTGGACAGCTTCTGAAGCATTCAAAGCACTGACCGCAGTAGGTGCTGTCATTATTTCCTCCGGGATAAAGCTCCCATGGACACCCGTAACCAGTCGGACTCCCGCTCGCACACTCTTTCGTTCTGTGCCTGACGCATGTCTCTCTGTCTTTTGCCCTGACAGCGAGTATCGAGGCGTTTGCGTGATACCCTATGTAGTTCGCTGGGCATACACTTCTGCAGAAGTAGCGTTTGGGATTGTAGAGATGGAGGAAAATGGGGATAAGTATCATAAAAACAAAAAGAATGGCTGTTGCAATAGGTCTTGTCGTTATCCATACTATGAATAAGGATATTCCGAGAAAACCCATCGCACTAATCCACATGTTGTCGAGCCTCTCTGGCCATTTCCTGTTGAGAGAGAACCACTTTCTACTCACCTCCACAATTCGCCTTCTTGCAATCCACTCTCCCAACACGGGCATCGGACACATCGTGCACCACACTCTCCCCCCGAAGAAAATCATGAATTCCACTGCCGCAAACCATAGAACCCAGACAACAGTAATGGAGAAGTTCATTCCTCCCGTTGGGTTGCCAATCAAACCTGCGATTATTATTAAAAGAAATACGGCCAAATTCAAAAGCTGGAGCAGAAAGGTTGACCCTCTCCATTTCAGCAATCCCCTAAGGAAACCTCCGATTAGCGGGATTCCGAGCAAGTCAAGCTCCCTCGAAATAAAAGTCCGATTCAAGGCGAGTGTGATGTAAAGCAGTGTTGCAATGGCGGTAGCAATGGTCATTAGAAGGAGGTTGTAATAGATATTGTTCGGTTCAACCACGATGTCTCCATACTCAAAGGGATTCAAAGCATCACACGGAACTGGGTCTCTAATTTTGAACTTTCCCGGTACGTTCATTAAAATCGGACCGAACTCGTAGACTTCTCCCGGCACGATAACATTTGTGCCCTCAGACGTCGGGAGGTAGTGGAAGATGTTGAACCCGTGCACGACATCTATGGTTTTAACCCTGAAGACAACGCTATCTCCTTTTTGGAACACCATACGGGCAGAAAACTCCGTTTGAGGATATATTATCTCTACATTTCCCTTTTGGATTGCCCTTACTCGAAAGCCAAATTGAAAGTCCTCCACATAATAAACGAGCACGTCATCGCCGTAGGAAATGTTGTATGCTCTTGGATTAAGCCAAGGTTCAATTGAACTTGCAAGGGTTGGAGCTGAAGAGACTAATAGAATGGTAGGCAAAATCAGTAAAAGCAGAATAACGGATGGCTTCACTCTGCATCACCTCTCAGGAGACTCCTTCTAAGGCTCACCAACTCTGTATCCATACCTTCACTGCTGGTAAGTTCAAGTTCTCGAAGCCTGTTTAAGGTGAGCATAGAGATGGCTTTTCCAGTATCTTCAACTTGGTTGAGTTCCTTCAAATCCCTCGGCTTTTCTTTCTGGAGTCTCAGAAATAGCGCGCCGCAGTAGTCAACTATGCTCTTCCAGTCTTCACCATTTCTCCAAGCTTCAATTGTGTAGTTGATCACTTCTTCTGCTGCTTCAGACCGCTCGATCACAGCTCTGTCAAGAAAATCTGGTGTTTTCAGCTTTTTAACAACAACTGCCTTTGGGATTGATTTTGGAATGAGTCCCAACAGTCCGGGGATGACAGCAATTGTTACTACGATGCCTGCCAAGAATCCATGATCAAAGGGCTTTGTTAAACAGGAGATTGCAAAAGCTGTTACAGCTATTGCTGATAAATAAAGAGAGATTGATAATCGTCTTTTCTCTCCCGTGAACATCTCTCCCTTCGGTATTTCGATGAGCATCACAAAGGCGAGTGCAAATGCCAAACATCCTACGATGATCGTTCCAAGGAAAATTAGGGAGAATGGATGGAGTTTGACCGTCCAGTCTATCCAAGCCGTGTAAATCTTGTTGATGTAAAAGATATGGTATCCAAGAACAGCCAAAAGGGCAAAGAACACAAGCCTGTGCACAAGCCTCGAAAGGTAATACTCAAACCTCCAGAATGGGAGGGTTGTGAGGGGGTTGTTGTTTTTGTAGAGGGATACGCCGAACACCAGCATAAGGCTCATGAAGGACGTGACGAGGACGTTTACCCACCCGATAACGCTTGTCTCACCTCCACCGAGCATGATGTCCCAGAGAGACAAACTACCAGATAGTTTGAGGTAAAACCAAGTTAAAGTGCATAGAACGTTGAGTGAGAAAACAATTATTCCGTTTGCAGCATGAATCTTAATGAGAAGGTCTCTTCCACTCCAGGGAAGCACTTTTCCAAGTGGTTTAGTTATGAAGGCTGAGTATCTGTTTTTCTGGTTGTAAAGAGTGAGAGCAGTCGTAAGCTGGATGTAGACAAAAAGCACTATCTGAACCCAGACTATCTGCCAGTAATCATAGGAGCCGGGATAGGGCTGCATGTTTCACCTCAGAATAAAGCTCATAAAGTCTCCAGAATAGGCTTTGAGTGGCCCTCTCTCTCTGTTACTTCCCTCCCAAACTGCGAATGCAATACCAGTGTCCTTAGGAGGTGTTAAGTCGGCAAACTCCACGCCATCAGCGGTGGCAGGTCTTGCGAAAACAACAATCCACGTAGTGCCGACGTAGTCCCATAAACACCTTAAACCACTAATTTCAGGCCTTCTACGTTGAGTAGTTCCAAGACCCTTGCTTATCACATCGTAGAACCTTCCGTCCGCCCTCCAGTACCAGACGTTTACGGGGGAATCCTGTGAACCCATAGTCATAACCGATGCTTCCGGTTTAATGGGGAACATAACCCCACAGGCATCAACGAAGTCGCGATAGTTCTCTATTCTGTCATTCCTAATTGCATCTTCCCATTCAAGCCTTATGGCTACCATTTCTCCATCTGTAATAACGTTAACTCTGATTTCTCGAACCTTACCAATCCGGGTTTCAGGTATGGTTTCCCGCACATACTTCGATGTCGTTACAGCCTTCGTTGGAACTGGTTGAAGTGGTATTGTATACTGGCTGCACTCATCCCACAAAGGGGAGGTTGGGTGGTAGTAATTTTCAACGGAAGCAACTCTATTCGCTTCTATCATTTTCCTCCCTCCAAGGCTCAAAATTCACGTAAACATGCCTATCCACCTGAAGGGGTTGCCAGTTTGCTGTCCAGTAGTTGAGATGACCATAATTAGCGAAGTGAAGGGGTTTCACTATGCCGGGAATTATATGGTCGTAGCTCTTCCAGTTCTTGTACTGATGCGGATCCCAGGCGTGGTAGATTATCAGCTGTCCCCTCTCGGGCAGGGCGCTTAGCTTTGCCTGAACCACGAACTCTCCAAAATCATTGAAAACCCTGACGTAATCCCCGTCCTTCACACCCTTTGCCCATGCATCCAGTTCGTTTATGAAGATAAAGGGTTCACCTCGATGAGTCTGTGCCATCAGCTCATTTGTGACGGTTGAAGCGTGGATACTCCACCTAAGATGTCCGCTGTCCATCCTGAAGGGATATTTCTCCGGATTACCACCGTGTTTTGGAGGGTTTTTGTGGCACGGCAACTCCTCTCCCGCTTCGATGAACCAGTCGTGGTCAATGTAGAACTGAGCTCTGCCAGTGAGGGTGGGATAGGGAATCTTGTCCTCAACATGGTTTCTCAGAGCTATCACTGGCTTATCTGGTTCGACCTTCGTTGCCATGTTCAAGCCCTCTGCAGACCTTCCGAGGCTGTGATACTTCACGAAACCCCTATTTCTGATCTTCTCAAGGTTCTCTTCGGAAGAGAAAATCCCAGATTCCTTGCAGTGCTCCACAATATCTTCAGTCGGCGTCTCGACATCCTCTGGAGAGTATCTGCCATTTGCCGTTAACATCTCTAATACGTCCTGAAATCTTCTTTTTATGCCAATAACAGGAAGCAATTCCTCTGGAAGCTCCTCTATCTCAACACCAGTTAATTCTATGAATTTTTCAGTTGTTATTCCGTGTGGAACATAGTATTCTTCGATTCCCCTTTCCTTAGCCTTCTCCACGATCTTTTCTGCAAGTTTGAGCGTTATTTCCCACTCATTTTTCGATTCGTAGAGAGGATCAATAGCTTTATCGCTGAAGGCCCAGAACCTTACGAAGGATGTTGTCAGCAGGTGAAAGTGCATTTTTTCGTAAAAGAAGGCTGCTGGAAGAACAATGTCTGAGTAAAGAGCTGTTGTTGACCATCTTGAATCAACAGTAACAATAAGGTCAAGTTTTGGCCAGAGATGGCTCAGCATCGTCCTGGTTCCACCCCTTGTGCGTCTGAGGGTATTGTTTGCCATCACAATCAAAACTCTCGGTTCTACATCCTCACGAGGCCTGTCCAGATTCCACCACCAACCCTTTTCCAGAGCTTCTTTCAGATACTCGCCAATTTTCCTCGGAATTCCAGCCGAACTCAAGTCCATTTCATCCCATACTTTCCTGTAGCCGCAGTGGTAATACCAGTAGAAGGCTGGAGGAACCGTCGTCATCCCAAGTTTGGCTATGAGCATCTGAGTTCTGATGGCTATCTCCTCCTCAGTTGCTTTTCTTCCTATTATCATCTCCGTAATTGGCTCGAATCCGGTCTCTTCTCCAGAATAGGGATTGGCAGTAGCAGAGACTGTGCACCAACCTGTTACTCCTGTTCCTTCCTTACCCCAGTTTCCTGTCAGAGCTAAAAGCAAGCACACAGACCTCTCTACCAAATCACCATGAAAGGTCTTGCAGGTGCTGAAACCGAGCATGACGTGTGTTTTCCTCCTTCCAACTTTCCTCGCCAGCATCCTCACAACATCAGGATGTACACCCGTGATCTCTCTAACCCTTTCCAGATCATACTCCTTCTCCAGCTTCTCCTTCAG
>Ga0180907_135_pt1 | contig 59346 bp, 53 predicted proteins | sample Deesub1362A_J573_FD_124170 | JGI IMG/M metagenome (GOLD analysis project Ga0180907, IMG submission 124170) | Archaeoglobus sp. JdFR-39
CAAAGACACAAGACAATGAGGTTGGCGATGGTACAACCACCGCCGTGGTTCTTGCTGGAGAATTGCTGAAGAGGGCTGAAGAGCTGCTGGATCAGGACATTCACCCAACAATAATTGCAAGAGGTTATAGACTGGCTGCATCGAAGGCTCTTGAAATCCTCGACAGCATCGCCATTGACATAGATGTTGAGGACGAAGAAATTCTGAAGAAGATTGCATCAACGGCTGTAACGGGCAAGCACTCCGAATATGCACTTGATCATCTTGCATCCATTGTTGTTGAAGCTGTTAGGAGGGTTGCAGAGAAGGTCAATGGCAAGTACAAGGTTGACGAGGACAACATCAAAATCGAGAAAAGGCAGGGAGGAAACGTTGCAGATACCAAGCTCGTTAATGGCATCGTAATTGATAAAGAGGTCGTGCACGCAGGAATGCCTAAGAGAGTTAAGAACGCAAAGATTGCAGTGCTGAAGGCAGCTCTTGAAGTAAAGGAGACTGAAACAGATGCCGAAATCAGAATAACCGACCCAGATCAGCTGATGAAGTTCATCGAGCAAGAGGAGAAGATGCTCAAAGAGATGGTTGACAAGCTGGCAGAGGCAGGGGCAAACGTTGTGTTCTGCCAGAAGGGTATTGACGACTTAGCCCAGTACTACTTGGCTAAGGCCGGAATTCTGGCAGTGAGGAGAGTTAAGCAGAGTGACATCGAGAAGATTGCCAAAGCATGTGGAGCGAAGATACTCACAGACCTCAGAGAAGTTAATAGTGCTGATCTCGGAGAAGCTGAGCTGGTTGAGGAAAGGAAAGTTGGAGACGAGAAGATGGTGTTCATCGAGGGCTGCAGAAATCCTAAGGCCGTCACACTGCTTGTCAGAGGTGGCAGCGAGCATGTGGTTGATGAGGTCGAGAGAAGTCTGACAGATGCAATAAAGGTCGTCAAGGCTGCCTTGGAGAGTGGAAAGGTCGTTGCTGGTGGTGGAGCTCCAGAGATTGAAGTGGCGCTGAGGCTGAGAGACTGGGCGCCATCACTTGGAGGAAGGGAGCAGCTTGCCGCAGAGGCCTTTGCATCAGCAATGGAGGTCATACCGAGGGCGCTGGCTGAGAATTCAGGTCTTGATCCAATTGACATCCTTGTTGAACTCAAGAGGGCTCATGAAGAGGGCAAGAAGACCTATGGTGTTGACGTTTTCAACGGTAAAGTCGTCTGCATGGAGGAGAGAGGNGTGCTTGAGCCCTTGAGGGTGAAGAAACAGGCAATAAGCAGTGCCACAGAGGTTGCAATAATGATCCTGAGAATTGACGATGTCATCGCTGCCAAAGGGCTTGAGAGCAAAGAGGGGCCTGAGGGCGAAGGAGGAGGAGAGGAGGAAGAATCTTCTGAAGACTGAATTTTTTAATCTTTTTCCTTTAACCACATAAAGAGCTTTTCAAAGGCTCTTCTTCTGTGCGAAACTCTGTTTTTCTCCTCCGTCTCCATTTCAGCAAATGTTCTCCCATTGTAGAGGAATATTGGGTCGTATCCAAAACCCCCTGCTCCTCTCGCCTCTCTTGCAATCTCTCCCGAAACCATACCTGTAAAAATGTGAACATCTTTTCCATCGAAATATGCCACCACTGCCTTGAAGTATGCCTTTCTGTTCTCCTCCCCTTTCATGAGCTTCAGTATTCCCTCATTGCCAATAGTCTTGAAAACGTAGCTTGAATAAGGTCCCGGAAAGCCCTTCAAAGCCTCAACAAAAAGCCCGCTATCTTCAATGACAAAGTCTCCGTCTACTTTCTCAGCCAGCATTTCCGCACTCAGCTTGGCTATTTCTTCAAGAGAGTTTCCCTGTGGCTCTATATATTCCATTTTCAGCCATTTAACCTCAACACTGTACTTTGCAGCAAGTTCCTTAGCCTCTCTGAACTTTCCCTCATTGGAGGTTATGAAGTACATGCCCTGAAGTGGAGAATGGATTAAAAAATGGTTTGGCAAAATGGTAAATATTAAATAATCCAGAAAAATTCGAATGATATGCCAACACAAGCAGCTCTTCAGGCTCTGTCAATTCTCAGAGATGCATCCCAGTTTCAGTGGTATGTCATTACCCTCTTTTTGGTTGTGATTTACATCTACGCCTCGGAAATTTCCGCTAAGAACTACAGGGCTGTGTTTGCTGCGTTAGCCTTCTGGGGGATGGACTGGTTTAACGAAATCTGGAATGCTCTCGTGTTTCACTTCACAAATTACGCTGCCGTATGGATGGCGCCCGGAAAGACTTCCTATCTAATCCTCATTGGGTTGAATATTGAAATATCAATGATGTTCGCAATAATGGGTATTGCAGCAACAAAGATTCTACCTGAGAACAAGAACGAAAAGGTATTTGGTGTAAACAACAGAATTTTCTATGCGGTTGTACTTTCCGCAGCCTGTGTATTTGTTGAAATTCTGCTGAACGCTGCCAATGCGCTTGTCTGGGAATATTGGTGGTGGAATACGAATATGCCCTTCCTGATCTTTCTCATTGGCTACCTGCCTTTCTTCCTCGTAGCCTACTGGGTGTACGATATGGACTCAACAGAGAAACAGGCTGCAGTGACCTTTGGTATTCTTGGATTTGATATGACACTATTGGCAATATTCTCAGGATTTCTTGGATGGATTTGAAGGGCTTGGTTATAAAATCAAACCTGAATAAACTCCAGAGTTATGCCGATGTCTTTCTCCGTGTCAAGGTACGCGTACCTTACACCAGCTATCTCGCCCTGCTCAACAACGTCAATACCCCTCTTCTTGGCAATTCGGAGTTTTTCATCCAAATCCTTCACAAAGAATCCAATGTGGTGCAATCCCCCTCCCTTACGCCTGAGAAAATCTGCATGGATTGTCTCGCCCTCGATGACCTGAATGAGTTCAAGTTGCACCTCGCCGAGATTGGTCAAACCAATTCTGATCTTTCCTCTCTCCTGCTCCGTTTCGAAGGTGACAAAGTCAATGCCAAACTTTTCCTTGAAATACTCAGCAATTCGATCGAGGTTGTCGGTAACAACCCCTATCTGATCTATTTTCAGGTCGCCAAATTCGGATGACATGTTAAAAATGGAACGATAAAAAATAAAAATGTATCTGTAACATCCCCAGACTCGTAAAATTTACCTTATCACCAGTATTATTTTCAGTATTATATAAGTCGTGGAGCAAGTTTTAGATTACGTGTTGAAATTAGGCAAGAGGGTTTAACAAAACATTAAAATCCAACTTCACCAAGTTTCTCTTTTTCTACAACCTCTCTTATTACAGGATCAAGGTCTAAATACTCTAATCTGTCTATGATAGCAATTGAAGCGTGAAGCGAATCGAAAAAAGTTAGTTCTCTGTATTTCTTCCTCAATTCCGCCGAAAGAGCTAAATGCTCCGCTCTCAAGCAAGCATACTGAACCTTAGTATACATTTTTATTGCATCCTCGATAGATAGGAAAGCGGTGCTAATGATATCTTCATCCAACCCCTTACTTCTAAGCAAAAGTGAAAGCTCGATAAGGGAAGGAGAAGATATGTAGAGTTTGATCTCGCCTTTTTTAGCTTTTTTCAATACATCCATTGCTCTTTTATGGTGAGAATCATCAGGATTCAGTGCAAGGAGAAAACCTGTTTCGACAAGTGCTCTCATTCATTCACCAGTTTTATAGCTTCACTTTCAGCGACCTTTCTAATTTCTCTGGAAAAGCTCAAACCAGAAAAAGCTTTCCTGAGGTTTTCAAACGGGTCTTCTGCTTTTCTTATAACCAATTTATCTCCCTCTACGGAGATTGCGACCTCGTTATTAATCCCAAGTTTCTCTCTGATTGCCTTCGGTATTGTTATTCTACCCCTTTTATCAATTTTGACCCTCATTAAATTAATTTACCCACAGAAGTTATAAAATCCTATCGTTTTGGTGTTAGGCCCAGTAAAAGAATAAATTATCTCCACAAAATGTTTCCGGCTGGGTTTGATGGCAGGAAATAATTTTAGAAAATGACAGAATTACCTATTAATCTTCCCAGCTAAACTCCTCGCAATTACAATCCTCTGAGCCTCGCTCGTCCCCTCGTAGATGGTTCCAACCCTTGCATCCCTGTAGTAGCGTTCAATGTCGTATTCCTTGCTGTATCCGTAGCCCCCAAATATCTGCAAAGCCTCGTATGTAACCCTAACAGCAGCCTCACTCGCAAAGAGCTTTGCTGCTGAGCTTAAAGCTGGCAAAGGTTTGCCCTGATCTATCAGCCACGCTGCCTTGTACACCATAAGTCTTGCAGCCTCAATGTCCTTCCACATATCCGCAAGCTTGAACTGGATTGCCTGATGCTCGATCAGAGGTTTTCCAAAGGCCGTTCTTTCCTTCGCATATTCCAAAGCCCTCTCGTAAGCTCCAACCGCCATTCCGAGATGTAATGCGGCAATTTTAACCCTGCTCTCGTTGAAAAACTCCATGAGCTGATAAAATCCTCTGTTCTCCTCCCCGAGCAGATTCTCTGCAGGAACCTTTACATTTTTCAGAGTGATCTCAGCAGTATCGTGGCAGTTGAGTCCCATCTTCTCTATCCTTCTCGCTTCATAGCCCTCAGTATTGGTCTCCACAATGAATGCCGTGATGCCCCTGTGAGGGGGTTCCACCTCAGCCGTCTTCGCCATCACAAGGGTGTGACCAGCGACGCTTCCGTTGGTTATGAAGGTCTTTGAGCCGTTGAGAATCCAGTATTCTCCCTCTCTAACAGCCTTAGTCCTCATCGCTGCCACATCCGTCCCGCAATCTGGCTCGGTAATGGCAATGGCTGATGGAGCTTTACCGCTCACAACTGGAGGGATGTATTTCTCCTTCTGCTCCTCTGTGCCATATCTCAGAATCATTGGAACGCCGAGGATAGCCAAGTCAATGGCAGTTCCGATACTGCTGTCCGCCCTCGTTAGCTCCTCGCTGATTATAGCTTCACCAAGATAGTCCATCCCCGCCCCACCATACTCCTCTGGAACACTCGCTCCCACATAACCAAGCTTTGCGGCCTTTCTGAATATCTCCATTGGATACTCCCTTTTCTCGTCATATTCCTTGCCGTAGGGCATTATTTCCTTCTCGGCAAACTCCCTCACTGCGTTCTGAAGCATTCTGTGCTCTTCATCAAGCTCAAAATTCATCCTTTCNCCTCTCCAGTTTAAACATGGGAACTACCCTTCTCTTCTTGTCCGGGTAGAAAGGCTCTGTCGGAAACTCCTTGCCGTAAACGCTCACTCTCGCCCCTATCAGTTCTTGGCCAAGCTTCTCTACCTCCTCATTCGGCAAATCAATCCTTCCAACGATCCAAGGCCCCTCGTCAAGCTCGACCATTGCAACGGTGTATGGAGTTTCCTCAGTATAGCCTGACGGAGCTACATAGGTTGTGGTGAAAGTCCTTATCACACCTCTACCGCTCATCTCCACAGCTTCAAGGTTCCTGCTCCCACATTCATCACATGTCGCTTTCGGCGGACACGTGTAGCTACCACAGTCATTGCACTTTTGGCCGATAACCTTTCCCTCTAAGAGGGCGTTGAAGAAGTCAACAAACCTCACATTCTCACCTCCTGTGCACGCTGAAAATCATGTTAACCAGCGTTCCAAAATCTCCACCAAGCGTGTCGGTCATTGCTGTTTCTGCATTCTTTACTGGATTCTCCTTGAATTCCCCTCTCAGCTGCTTAACCACCGAATAAACTTGTGATACGCCAGTCGCTCCAACAGGATGCCCCTTACCAATCAGCCCTCCATCCGGGTTGACTGGCAGATCACCATCAATACTCGTAACACCATCCCTCACCGCATAGCAACCCTGCCCATACTCGAAGAAACCCATGGCTTCAGTGGCTATTATCTCCGCAATTGTAAAGCAGTCATGAATTTCCACAAAGTCTATGTCCTTGGGACTCATGTTGGCTTCCTTGAAGGCCATCTGCGATGCCGTCCTCCTCGGAACAGCTCTAATTATATCCTCCTTCTGCCTGAACAGCCCACCCGCTGAAGACTGTCCCGTCCCCCTCACGTAAATCGGCGTGTCAACCAAGTCTTCAGCTAAATCGGCAGCTGCGATTATCGCGGCACTCCCACCATCGGTCATGGGACAGCAGTCCAGAAGTGTTAGGGGTGAGCTTATCATTCTCGAATTCAACACATCCTCAACCTTCAAATCTCCCAGCTTGCCGTAGAACTGTGCCTTGGGATTGATGGCCCCATATTTATGGTTCTTAACAGAAACCATGGCCATCATCTCTCTCAGCTCCTCAAGTGGAATTTCGTATTTCTTGGCATAAAGCCTCGCCGCCAAGGCGAACACACCCGGAAATGTTAGACCGGCAGTGATTTCGTAAACCCCATCTACCGCTGTAGCCAATGCCCTCGTTCCAATTTCAGTTCCCGCTGTGTAAAGCCTTTCACTCCCGCCAACAGCCACAATATCATAATAACCGGCAGCAACAGCCCTCACAGCCTCCCTGAAGGCGACACTCGAAGAGGCACATGCCCCCTCGTATCTAATCGCAGGAATTCCCCTCAGCCCAATCTCGTCGGCCATAAAACCTGACAGATTACCAGAGCCGTCAGTCATCTCTCCCACAAAGTTTCCGTAGTAGAGAGCCTGAATGTCCTTCAGCTCAATGTTGGATCCTTCAAAAGCTTCATAAAACGCCTCAGCAAACAAATCAACAAGTGATTTATCCGGATGCTTTCCGAACTTTGTCATTCCAACTCCAAGAACAGCAACATCCCTCAAAAACAACACCCCCTAAATCTTTTCAAAATCCCTACCCTCTTTAAGGGTCATGAGGTAGAGAAGGTAGTTGAGCTTGTTCAACCACTCAACAACGTTCATACCAACCACACCTTCTCTGTAAAGCCTTACTGCTATCCTCTCTGCCCTCCTCACAACAGCCCTTGCAACGCTCAGGAATGCAGTTGGCTCGTCCTTTTCAAGTATGACGAAGCTATTAGGCTTCCTGACAGCATCTTCAAACTCCTTCACTTTACCCATAAGCCACTCATAATCACTCTCTGCGAGAGAGCTTTTCGCGTACTCTACACCAACAACAAACATCTTTCTCTGAACTTCCCCAAGCGTTCTCTTTACCTCTTCATCTCTCGCAAAAACCTTTGCAAGCCCTATGAAGGCATTAGCCTCATCCAGAGTCCCCACATACCACGCAATGTTGGAATCTTTACTGACGACTTTTCCGTTGGCAGTAACTGTTACGCTACTATCTTTCCTTTGCATTTTTTAACACCTCTTCCACTATCATATCTGCCGCTGTATATGGATCAATTTCATTCCTCGCAAGCTTTGCAATCACATCTCTGTAGTTCGTTTTTTCCTTAACAAGCTTAATCACGTCATTCATGACAATCTCAAAGAGTTCTCTCTTTACCCTCTCCTTCCTCCTCTTCTCTATCAATCCCGTCTCCTCCATATACTTGAAATGTCTCTCAATGGCATCAGCAAGCTCTGCAATCCCCTCTCCCTTATCTGCCACAGTCTTTATAACCGGAGGACACCATCCCTTCCTGCGCTCAAAAAACTCACCGCTCGCAACCCTCGCCTCGTCTGCATGAGTCATCTGGGACAGCATCTGAACGCTCTCCTCATCCAGAGAGAGCATGTATCTCAGCCACCTTTCAACCTTCTCCGCCCCTCCGAGATCAGCCTTGTTGACCACGTAAATATCTCCGATTTCGAGAATTCCTGCTTTGTTAACCTGAATCTCATCTCCAGTTTCAGGCATCATTACTACCACTGAAGTATCCGCAACCTCTATGATGTCAACCTCGCTCTGCCCCGCTCCGACAGTCTCAACGAGAATGATGTCGAAACCGAAGGCGTCGAGCAGCCTTACAACATCTCCTGTCTTCGCCGCTAAACCTCCAGCCCTACCGCGAGAGCTCATACTCCTGAAGAATACTCCTGGATCCGTCCACAGAGGTTTTCTTGAGTCCATTCCATCCAGCCTTAACCTGTCTCCAAGCAAGGCTCCTCCTGTAAAGGGTGAACCGGGATCAATGGCTATTATACCAACCTTCTTTCCTCTTTTTCTAAATTCCTCCGTCAGCTTACTAACCAAAGTGCTCTTACCAACTCCCGGAAAGCCAGTAAGTCCCACAATGTGAGCTTTGCCGGTATTGGTAAAAATCCTCTTCATTATCTCCTTCGACTCCGGATATTCGTTTTCCACGTAGGTTATGGCCCTCGCTAAAGCCCTTCTGTTGCCGGAAAGCAGCCCCTCAACAAGCTCTTCAACTTTCATTCTTCTTCCTCTTCTCAGGCAGTTTCGTTTTTATGAATTCAACAATCTCCGAAATGGGGGTTCCGGGGATGAAGACCTCATCTACCCCCATTTTCTTCAACTCAACAATATCATCGGTCGGAATTACACCCCCAACCAGAATCAGCATTTCATCAGGATTGCCTCCATACTCTCTGATGTAGTTTATCACTTTTGGCACCAAGGCAAGATGCGCACCGCTATGCAAGCTTATCCCGACAACATCAACATCCTCATCCACAGCAGCCATCGCAACTTCCTGGGGGGTTCTATGCAATCCAGTATAGATCACTTCGAAGCCTGAATCCCTCAGAAATCTCGCCAGAACCTTTGCTCCTCTATCATGCCCATCGAGGCCTACCTTCGCCACCAGAACTCTTATTTTCTTCTCCATTCAACCACCTCAGATGATGATTGGTTTCTTGTATGTGCCGTAAACCTCCTTCAGCACACCCATTATTTCTCCGATTGTGGCGTAGCTCCTGACAGCTTCCATTATCGGCGGCATCACGTTCTCATCATTTTCCGCAGCACTCCTCAACCACTCTAAAGCCTCCCTTACCGCTTCATTGTCCCTCTCGGCCTTAACCTTTTTGAGCCTCTCAATCTGTCTTCTCTGCACTTCTGGGTCAACCTTCAGTATGGGAATTCTGAGTTCCTCCTCGATGGTAAACTTGTTAACACCAACAACTATCCTTTTACCCTCCTCAATCTCCCTCTGGTATCTGGCTGCAGCATCAGAAATCTCCCTAACGAAGAAACCGTTCTCGATTCCCCTCAGCACACCCCTGAGCATGCTGCCGTCTCCCATCTTCCTGATATCCTCGATGTATTTCCACGCAAGCTTCTCCATCTTGTCTGTCAGCCACTCAACGTAGTAACTTCCCGCAAGCGGGTCAACAACGTTGGGTATTCCGCTCTCATAAGCAATTATCTGCTGCGTCCTCAATGCAACCCTCACAGCCTCCTCACTCGGCAGAGCCCAGGCTTCATCAAAGCTGTTTGTGTGCAAAGACTGAGTACCACCAAGCACGGCAGCCATTGCCTGAATTGTAGTTCTCACTACGTTGTTCAGAGGCTGCTGGGCTGTCAGAGAGCATCCTGCAGTTTGAGTGTGGAACTTCAGCCACCATGACCTCGGATCTTTTGCCCCATACTCATCCCTCATTATCTTTGCCCACATCCTCCTCGCTGCCCTGAACTTCGCAATTTCCTCGAAAAAGTCGTTGTGCGAGTTGAAGAAGAAGCTGAGCTGAGGAGCAAGGCGGTCTATGTCTATCCCTCTCTCTATAGCAGCCTCAACGTAAGCCATTCCGTCTGCGATTGTAAAGGCAAGCTCCTGAACAGCAGTAGAGCCAGCTTCTCTGATGTGGTAGCCAGAGATGCTAATTAGGTTGAACTTTGGTACATTCTCAACTCCCCATTCGAAGATGTCCACTATAATCTTAAGAGAGGGTTCAGGAGGCAAAACCAAGGTGTTTTGAGCATGGAATTCCTTAAGCATATCATTCTGAATCGTCCCTCTTATTTTCTCCTTGGGCNCCCTCTGCTTTTCAGCAATGGCAACGTACATTGCAAGTATTATCCCCGCTGGTGGGTTTATTGTGAAGGAAGTGGAGACCTGATCGAGTGGAATGCCGTCGAAGAGTATTTCAAAGTCTTTCAAAGTGTCAATAGCCACACCTACCTTTCCTACCTCTCCGTCTGCAAGTGGGTCATCGCTGTCCACACCCATAAGAGTTGGAAAGTCAAATGCTGTGCTTAAGCCCGTCTCTCCTTCCTCAAGGAGCATTTTCCACCTTCTGTTCGTATCTTCAGCGGTTCCAAAGCCTGAGAACTGTCTCATCGTCCAGAGTCTTCCTCTGTACATATTCGGATAAACTCCTCTTGTGAAGGGATACTCTCCGGGGTAGCCAATGTCCTTCACAAAGTCGAGGTGTTCTATATCCAAAGGGTCGTAGACGGTCTTAACTTCCACACCGGATAACGTCTCAAACCTTTCTTCCCTTTGTCCAGCCTTCTGAAGCCAAGGTTTCAGACATTTCTCTTCCCATTCCCTTCTTTTTTCATCTATCCTCGTCATTGATACTTGGTTTATTTTAAAGACTTAAAACTTTTCCATTAATTCGCCATGTTTCAAAATTCTTAAATACTACGTAAAACAATAGCGATTAAATATTGCGTAAAAACCTTGAATAAGTCGAGGTTGGTGTTAGTATGGGGTTAGAAGATGTGTATAAGGAATTTATAGAAATTACAAAACTGCCGGACGACGAGACAAAAGAAAAAGCTATGATGGGTTTCTTTGACAAGCTGAACAAGATGCAGTTGCCTGAGTACTTCAACTGGGCTGAGGAGGTTTTTGAAGGAATACACGTAAAAGAGAGAGGTGATCAGAAGGCACTGATCTGGTCGAACATTGAGACAGGAGAGAAAAAGGAGTTTACATACGAGGAGTTTGCTGCAGAAGGAAACAAGGTTGTTAATTTCCTGAGGGGACATGGAGTGGAGAAAGGAGATAGCTTTTACATGATGATCCCACTGCTTCCTGAAATCTGGTTTTCAACATTCGCCACGGTGAAAGGTGGCTTCATTGGAGTGCCCACTGCAACAACCATGACCGTCAGAGATTTGGAGTATAGGTTCAGAGTCTATCCACCTGTTGCCGTAATAGCCGATGAAAACTCCGCAAAGTCCATTGATGAGGCTCTCAACAATGTTGGTGTCACGCCGAAGGTAAAAATTGTAATTGGAGACAGAGAGGGGNGGGAGAGTTACGACAGTATAAGGAAAGAGTCCTCAGAGGCTGAAGCTGCTAAAACAAAACCAGATGATACGATATTCAGCTTCTTCACCTCAGGAACCACTGGATTGCCAAAAAGAGTTGCTCATACAGCCACTTCGTATCCACTCGGCCACCTGGTAACCGCAAGCATCATAAACGTTCAGCCGGGAGACATTCACCACAACCTCAGTGCCCCAGGCTGGGCGAAGTATGCTTGGAGTTCCTTCTTTGCCCCTCTAATTGTAGGAGCCACGGCAACAGGATTTTACTTCACAAGGCTAAACGGAGACCTTTATTTGCAGGCTGTGTCTGAATTCAAGGTAAACACCTTCTGCGCTCCACCAACAGCATGGAGGCTTTTTATGTTCTCCGATCTATCCAAATATGACTTCTCAGCACTGAGAGATGTTGTAAGTGCTGGAGAACCTCTCAATCCGGAGCTTTACGAACAGTGGAAGAAGTATACTGAGACCGAGATCAGAGACTTCTACGGACAGACAGAGAGTACGGCGATGATAGGCAACCCGCCGTGGTATAAGGGTGAAAAGATAATCCCCGGCTCCTTCGGCAGACCAACCTTCATGTATGATGTGACACTGGTTGATGATGAGGGGAATGAGATAACAAAGCCCAACGAGGTAGGACACATAGTCGTAAGATTGGACAGGTGGAGACCGATAGGGTTGTTCAAAGAGTATATGGGCGATCCCGAGAAGACGGCGAAGGTTTTCGTTGGCAATTACTATTACACTGGTGACAAGGCTTTCTTCGACGAGAAGGGCTACTGGTGGTTCGTTGGCAGAGCGGATGATGTCATAAAGACTTCCGACTACCGTGTTGGACCTTTTGAAGTGGAAAGTGCTTTGATTGAGCATCCGGCAGTGGCTGAGGCTGCAGTAGTTGGCAGTCCACACCCGATAAGATACCAACTCGTTAAAGCTTTCGTGATGCTTGCACCCGGCTACGAACCATCACGAGAGCTCGCCCTTGAACTTTTCCAGCACTGCAAGAAGATTCTTGCAAGATACAAGATTCCAAGAATAATCGAGTTCGTACCAGAGCTGCCGAAGACCATCAGTGGTAAGATAAGGAGGGTAGAGCTTAGACAGATTGAGGAGGAGAAGAGAAAGAAAGAAGAAAGAGGGGAGCACGAGTACTTCTACGATGACTTCCCAGAGTTGAAATCCTCTTAATTTTTTATGGTTACAGGTGTTTTCTATCACCCTTCTTTCAGCAGAAGAAGCTATTTAACTCTTGGAACGAGGCTCAAAGATTTCCCAGAAGCCTTTGAGGAATTAAAGGGTCAGAACTTCAGGCTCATAATTTCTCCTCCTGTCGAGACCGAGTTAATTCTGAAAGTTCATACTGAAGATCACCTGAAAGGTGTTGAGCAAGATTCACTCTGCTCCACTGCATGGCATTCTGCGGGAGGAGTTGTTAAGGCTGCTGAGATGGTATACAGTGGAGAGCTGAGAAACGCCTTTTGCTACATCGGTGCTGGAGGGCATCACGCAAGTAGAGACTACTTCTGGGGATACTGTTGCTTCAATGATGTTATTCTTGCCATCAGAAACCTCTACGACAAGTTCGGCAGGATAAGGATTGCGATTATTGACACCGATGCCCACCACGGTGATGGGACAAGGCAGCTTGTTGAACTGCTGAACTTCAACATACTGCATTTCTGTCTATGCGGAAACGATTATACCTCAAAGGATGGACTGAAAGTTGATGTGAGCTATTTTTCCCATGACTACTTTAATGCAATTGAGATGTTCTCTGGAAGAGTAGAGGAATTCAAACCTGAAATGATCTTCTGGTATTTCGGCCACGACACGCACGTTGGGGAGTATGGAGATGTTGGTTTGACCGTCTCGGATTACACTAAAACCGCAAGAAGGTTGAAGGACTTGGCTGAAAACCTGTGTAGCGGAAAGCTGGTTGTGGTGCTTGGAGGAGGTAGTATACCCAAAATTGCCAGAGAATCCACTTTAGCAATAATTAAAGAGCTTTTTAAAAAATAAAGATTAAATTTAAACTTCTTTCGTCAGCTCAATACAGTATTTCTCCACAGCCTCCTTCTCAACCGGCTTTGTGATCAGTGAAACGATTATGAACAGTATGAATCCAACGGGTATTGCCCAAACCTGGTGCGGTGTGATTAGAGCGGTCTTGTCTCCGAACAGCACGTCGTTGAGGAAGAAGAACGCATGGTGTCCAAGAACGAGTTTTGCTTTAAGCCATGCATAGAGGTGCAGCGGGGTCATGATGATTGCAGTGGTCCACATTGCAGCTCTGGTAGCTCTCTTCCACCAGAGACCAAGAATCAATCCGGGTCCAAGAGCTGAGATTATAACTACAAACGCCCACCCTGAGAGGTCAAGCACAAGTCCCGGTGGGTTGACGGCAATCGCAAGTCCAACGAGAAGGAATATCACTGAAATGATTCTGGCAAGGGTGATCGGGTTCTCCTTTGCATACCTGCTCTTAAGCATCATGTCTCCCCAATCCCTCGTAACGAGGGTGTTGACGACCATGACCCATCCAGCGGCGGTTGACATGGCGATGGCTAAACCACCAGCACAGAGTATGCCGAGAATCCACGGGTTCTGTAATGCTTCAACTGCTGCAACCATCGAATAGTCTGGCCAGCCTCCAACTCCGTATTGTGCCATGTAGTTCTTCAGTATTGACACAGCATTGGCTCCCTCTCCACCCATTGGGCCAGTTTCAATCAGAAGCTTCGAACCAGCACCGATAATCTGCAATGCCATGTAGAATATACCTGCAGCCAGCGTGCACCAGAAAATACTTCTCCTTGCAGTCTTGATGTCCATAGTTGTGAAGAACCTGACAACCGTGTATGGCATTGTTGCGAATCCGTAGTGCCAAACGAAGAACCATCCTATGACAGCGATCCACGTTCCGCTGAGGAGATGGGGCACTTCAGGATCGCTGGGAGTGTTCCAGAATTTGGGATTGTTTGCAGCAACTGCCTCGTAGAATCCGCTAATACCTCCGAGCTTTATAAGGATGGCAACTGCAGCAATCACAGCTGCGAGCGTCATCAGGAAAGCTTGGAAGGCAGCGTTCCAGCTTGTTGCAATCATCCCTCCCCAGACAACGTAAAGCATAACTATAATCGTTCCAACGATAACTCCAACAATATACGGCACCTTTGCAATAGCGAGAAGGAAGAGAGCCATACCCACGATTGAGAGAGTTATATACAGCACCGCACCAATAACAGTAACTATGCCAACAAGCCATCTCAGTCTTTGATCGTTATATCTGTCCGCGTAGTAGTCAGCGAAGCTTGTTGGTGCGTATTTTCTCAGTGCTGATGCAGTGAGAAGAGTTGCTATTGGCATTCCTGCGATGATAGCTGACATCGCCCACCAGAAAGGATAACCGAGAATGAAAATGTATGCTGGCAGTCCAAGCATTGATGCAGGACTGAGATACGTTGATTCCAGAGCAAGACCATTCACAACAGCACCAACCTGCCTTCCTGCAACGTAGTAGTCAGTAGCGCTCTTCAGTCTCTGCCTCGAATAGTACCCGATTGCGACTATGGCTAAAAAGTACAGCACAGTTATTCCTACAACTGGAGCCTCTACCGTCACCATTAGGCACCACCTCTCGCCTCTTCAGCCTTCTCTGGGAAGTAGAAGTAGATCACAGACATCAGCAGCGGTATCAGGAAAGTCCCTAAGAACGACGCATACCAGAACGGCAGTCCTACTACATGATTTATCCCTGAAGTTGCTTCCGCAATCCAGCAAATCGCTACAAAGCCGTAGTATACTACCAAACCTACCCAAAACACCTTCGGTGGCCAAGGCATTTTTTCACCCTCCAACTACAAACTTACTTCCCGATTAGTAGTGAAAGTTTTAACATATTTAAATTTTTTGATTTTACTAATCATAAATTTTGAACAATATCAAGAGTGATTGAGAGGAGGTAACCAAAAACCTTTATAAACTCGAATAATTTATTGTTCAAAAAATGTTGCCTCCGAAAGAGTTTATAAAAAGAATAAGACCCTTCAGCTTCCTCAGAGACAATGAGATAGATTTGCTGCTTAATGAACTTGAGGTTGAAGCTTTCGAGGAAGGAGAAATGATACTTAAGAAGGGGGAGAGAAGCGACTACGTTTACCTTGTCTTTTCTGGCAGAGTTGGGATTTATGAAAACGGAGAGCTTGTTGACCAAATTTCAAAGGGAGAAATTTTTGGTCTCTTCCAAACACATGACAGAGAGGCGATAGCCGAAGAGGACACGATATGCTATCTGATAAAAAGGAGATCCTTTGAGGAGTTGATGGAAAGAAACAGAAAGTTCGCAGAGTTTTTCAAAAGTTTTGAAGAGAGGAAGTTCAGAAGAATCGCAGAAATTTCGAGGGAAGAGAGCATTACAGAAAGACTGTTTCTCGCGAGGGTTGGAGAACTCGTTTCTAAAAAGCCTGTGGTTTGCTACCCACACACCAGTATAAAGGATGCAGCGATAAGAATGGAAATGAGCGGGGTTGGTTCAATTGTTGTCGTCAATGGAGATATGAGGCCTGTGGGGATTTTAACAAGTAAAGATTTGAGGGGATTCATCATACATGGAAAGACACCTGAAGAAAAGGTATCAGCTTACATGAGCTCTCCTGCCGTGACTATTGAGGCTGATGCTCCAGTTTTCGAGGCTCATCTGGAGCTGCTGAAAAGAGGTATCAACCACCTTGTGGTAACAAAAAACGGAAGGGTCGAGGGTGTTATCACTGCCAACGACGTTCTCATGCTCTTTGAACCCACCACATCCCTTGTTGTTCTCTACCGGAAGCTGAAGAAGTCCAGGAATATTGATGAGATGAGGTCAGCATTTACAAGCCTGAAAATCTCTATTGCAAATTTGGTTTTGAAAGGTATGCACTTTTACGATCTCTCAGCTTTACTTACGGACATCTACGATTACGTTGTCGAGAAGACTATTGAAATCATAGTGAGTGAAATGGAAAAAGACTACGGAAAACTTTCGGACTTTGTCTGGGTACATATGGGAAGCTCTGCGAGAAAAGAGCAGGTTATAGCAACCGATCAGGATAACGCAATAATCCACTCCGGTGATAATGAAGCTATGCTTGAGCTCGGAAAGAGAGTTTGCGAGACACTTGATTACATCGGAATACCAAAGTGTCCGGGGAACTACATGGCTTCCAATCCCAAATGGAATATGGACGTTGAAAAATGGAAGAAGATGTTTCATGAATGGTTCATGAATCTCACATCTGAGAACGTTCGGTATCTGTCAGTTTTCCTCGATTTGAGGCCGATTTATGGAGAGGAGAAGCTTTACCGCGAGTTGATGGAAGAGATAAAGCAGAGCTTCACAAGTCAGTCCCTCAGATTTCTTGCATACGATGCAACCATGTTCGAACCTCCAGTAGGTCTTTTCGGTCTGAGGAGATTAAGAGAAGTGGATATCAAGATGCGCGGTATATATCCCACGACCAACGGAGTAAGGGTCCTTGCATTGGAGAGTGGATTTATTGATATTACAAACACAAAGGAGAGACTTGAAAAGCTTGGAGAGATCAAACTGATAGAGGAAGATTTGCTGAACTCTCTCAAAGAGGGTTATGAGTTCTTGCAAGACCTGAGGCTCAAGAATCATTCGAAAGGTTTGCTTGAGGGAAAAGAGGGGAGTGCGAATATTGTAAAACTCTCTGAAATTGATAAAATTGATGCTCTGGTTTTAAAGGAGACCTTTAAGATAATTTCGAGATTTCAGAAATTTTTAAAGGGACACTATGGCATTGAGAGGGGGTTATGATGAATATAAGAGAAGCAAATTTTATCTCAATTGATCTCGAAACCACAGGGCTGAACCAGAAAAAGGACGAGATATTAGCGATTGGCGCAGTTCCGATTTTAGGAACGAGAATCATGGCCGGAGAAAGCTATTACACTCTTGTAAGACCAAGTAAATTTCGAATTGATACTATTAGAATCCACGGTCTTAATCCTAAGGAGCTCGAAAATGCGCCGAACTTTTCTGAAATTGCTGAAGAAGTCTTCAGACTGATCAAAGGTAGAATCATTGTCGGATACGCAGTCGAAATTGATTACAACTTTCTTAAAAGGGCTTTTAAGATTGAGGGATACAAGCTGAAAAACCAGACCCTTGATGTTATTGATTTGGAGAGAGCGGTGTGCTACATACTCGGCGAAAGACCGATCAGTGAGATGACACTTGATAATCTTGCTGAAAAATACGGGATAAAGACTCCTTACAGACATAACGCTCTTGCTGATGCTTTCATAACTGCTCAGATATTTCAGATTCAACTTTTGAGGAGTATAAAGTATGGGATCAAAACCATTGACAAATTGTTTGAGTTGATAAAGAGGGGTGAAATAGATAGACAGTTTGGTTCTCATATATTTTAGATTTATATCTATAACTTTTTAAATTTCTAAATCGAAAAACTTATACATTTGAAATTAACTGAATTATTAATACTGCAAGGAGGGATTGTATTGAACGAGTATATGGAGTTTGTTAAAAATTTGCTCGGCGCTGAGGAAATCTTCGACAGGCCCGAACCTCTGAAAGGAGTGAGAATTCTGGAGGTCTGCTCAGTGGTACTTGGACCTTCTGCTGTGGACTATCTCGCAGAATTTGGTGCTGAAGTCATTAAATTTGAGGCAAAGAGAGGAGACCAGATGAGATACGTAACACCATACGCATTTTTCTGGAAAAATCTGTCTCCCGGATTGTTGGAGCAAAACCACAACAAGTACTGGGTTGGAATGCACCTCGGGCATCCAAAGGCAAGAGAGCTTTTCTATGAATTCGTAAAAAGGAGTGATGTTGTGGTTGATAACCTCACTCCCGGCAGACTGTCGAAGTGGGGGGNGAGTTATGACAGGCTGAGAGAGATAAATCCAAGAATAATACAGCTGCACGTTTCCGGATTTGGCACATGGGGTCCATATACAGGAAGAACGTCCTACGACGCGATAGCCCAAAGTGAGGGTGGGTTGGCTTATATCACTGGCTTCGAGGGCAGGGGTCCTCTCAAGTCAGGTGTTTGGATAGCAGACTGGACTACCGCTTTGATGTGTGCAATCGCAATAGTTGCTGCCCTCAACTACAGAGAAAGGACTGGAGAAGGGCAGTACATAGACTACTCCCAAGTTGAGAACGTCATCAGATTTCTCGACTGGACCTGGACATACGTTGACATGACGGGCGAGAACAGAGAGAGGGTCGGAAACAGAGATTTGGCAATCTGCCCTTCAGACTTATTCGACTGCAAGGATGGATGGATTGCGATTGTTGCCTTTACAGAAGAGGAGTTCATGGGGCTTTGCAAAGCAATGGACAGGATGGATTTGTATGAGAAATTTGCTGATCCCTTAGAGAGGCTTAAGGATGAGAATGCAAGGTATATTCTGAAGGAGATAGCTGCGTGGGCTAAGAACAAGACCGTTAAAGAGATTGAGGAACTTGCTGATAAGTATGGTTTTGCTGCAACACATGTTGTTGATGCTGAAGAAGCCTACTACAGTGAGCATCTAAGAGAGAGAGGAGCAATTATGGAGTACGATGACCCGCTCTATGGAGAATTTGTAGAACCATGCTATCCCCCAAGAATGGAAACACCATCAAGGCTGAAGTGGGGTGCAAGGCCCATAGGCTTCGACAATGAGTTCGTTTTGACCAAATACCTCGGCCTGAGTATGGAAGAAATTGAACAATTGTATGAGGAGGGCGTGATCTACAAGTGGAATCCAGATGTTCCTCCACAATGTCCGCCGCCAGACTGGGATGGAAAGAAGGGATTGAAATTCCCGTGAGGTGGTAAAATGGAAGAGAAAACGATTGTTGGAATGGCCTTAGACCCCCAATATGCGAGATTCGTCTACAACGAAACAAACCCTGATGATGTCATGAGAAAGCCTGAGGCTTTGGATGATGTGACTGTCCTTGATATGAGCTATGGAAACTTTGCTGGTCTTTTTGCATCTTCTATTCTGGCTGAACTTGGGGCTGAGGTTATCAGGATAGAGCCACCTGAAGGAGATATTGCAAGGAAGATGACTCCTTACGGAATAATGGTCAAAGATGCTGGCTTGGCATACCTGACAGAGGGTAGAAACAAATTCCATGTTACGTTGAACATTGAGAGTGAGGAAGGGAGAGACATCCTTAAGAGGTTGGTAAAGAAGGCAGATGTATTGATAGAGTCATTTAAGCCCGGATACATGGATTCACTCGGCGTTGGCTACAGACAGCTCAGAGAGATAAATCCAGGTCTGATTTACTGTGCAGTCAACACCTATGGACAGTTTGGAAAGGATGCGGAGGAAAGGGCAAATCAGCCTGACTACGACCTTACCGATCAGGCAAGAGGAGTAGTTATGTCAGTGACTGGAGAACCTGATCTGGACCCAGAGGTGCCAGATGAGTACAAGAAGCCTCTGAAACACGGAAACTGGATGGGGTGGTATGTTGGTGGAGCTTGGGCTGCCTTTGGCATACTGCTCGCTATGTTCTATAAAAGAAAAACCGGAAAGGGTCAGATGATTGATGCCGCTCCGCCTGAGGGTATGCTTGCAATTTCAAACTACCTGATGCAGTACTTCCATCTGACAAAGAAGAAGATGGTCAGGGCTGGTAATTTCGACTATGCCGTGTTCCCCTACACCTATGTGAAATGCAAGGATGGTTACACCTTCATGTCAGGCTTTACAGATCCAAACTGGGCTGCTTTGTGTGAAATCATGAACCGTCCCGATTTGCAACAGCAGTATCCCACCATCAAGGAAAGGCTAAACCCCGAGAATCAGCCGAAGATTCAGCATGAAATAGAGAAGTTCACAATGAACTACACAGCAGCAGAACTTCTGGAGATAGTAACTGAATACTCCAGAAGGCCAGATAAAAAGGGTACCGTTGTTACAGGAAGGTTGAACGCTCCAAAGGAAGTTCTCGACATCGAGCATTTCAAAGTCAAGAGAATGTTTGTGAAGCTTAAAGACCCACACTACGGAGAGGTGCTGGTTCCCAACTCGACACTTAGATTTATGTCCAAGACGCCGGGAAGAGTTAAGTGGGTATGCAGACCGATTGGAGCTGACAACGAGTATATTTATGGCAAGTATCTTGGTATATCGGGCAAGAAACTTGAGAAGCTTAGGGAGAAAGGAATTGTCTAATTTTATTTTTTAAGGTGGTGAAAATGAGTTTTGTATGGCATCCGCCAAAGGAGCTTGTTGAAGAGTCCAACGTTAAGGCCTTCATGGATGCAGAGGGATTTTCCGACTACAAACAGATGGTCGAGAAGTCAACAGACGATATAGAGTGGTGGTGGAATAAGGCAGTTGAGTGGCTAAACGTGGAGTGGTTTGAACCATACAAGAAAGTCTACGACATGTCCAAAGGAGTGGAGTGGACAGACTGGTTCGTGAGCGGTAGGGTTAATGTGGCTTATAACGCCCTCGACAGGCATAAGTCAAAGAGAAACAAACTTGCCTTTATCTGGCAGGGAGAGGACGGAGATGTTAGAAAGTATACATACCTCGAGCTTTACAGGGAGGTAAACAGGCTCGCAAACGCCCTTAAGGCTTACGGAGNGGGTAAAGGCGACGTGGTTGCACTCTATCTTCCAATGTTTCCCGAAACAGTTGTAACGCTTTTTGCAGCCATGAAAATCGGTGCAGTTGCGATGCCCATCTTCTCCGGCTACAGTTCCGCTGCGATAGCAACGAGACTGGTAGATTCTGAAGCAAAGGTTGTTGTTACAGCAGATGCAAGCTACAGAAGGGGTAAAGCAGTTCCGCTGAAGCCCGAACTGGACAGGGCTCTGGAGAGGACAAAGGTGGAGAAAGTTGTTGTCGTCAACAGGGCTAACACAGAAATTGAGATGAGGGAAGATAGGGACGTTTACTGGGATGAGATAAAGGAGAGCACAAAGTGTGAAACCGTCGAAATGGATCCAAACGACCCGGCACTGCTGCTTTACACTTCCGGAACCACGGGTAAGCCAAAGGGCGTGGTGCTTTCCCATGCCGGAGTGCTGCTGCAAAGCAGCAAGGAGATTTTCTTCAACATGGATTTAAAGCCTGAAGATGTTTTTCTGTGGATCACCGACATAGGCTGGATGATGGGGCCGTGGCAGATCATTGGCTGTCAGCACCTTGCTGGCACACACGTTCTGTTTGAGGGTGCTCCAGATTACCCAGAGAGAGATAGAATATGGGCGATGATCGAAGAATTTGAGATCACTCAAGTTGGTGGTTCTGCGACAGTTTACAGGCTGTTAAAGAGGTATGGGGATGAAGCGGTCAAGCAGCATGATTTAAGCAGTTTAAAGGCTACGGGCAACACGGGAGAGCCGATAGACCATGATACGTGGATGTGGCTGCTGAAGGNAGTGGGTGAGGAGAGGTGCCCCATTATAAACCTCTCAGGTGGAACAGAGATATTCGGTTGCTTCCTTCTCCCCTCCCCGGCAATGCCTCTTAAGCCTACAACACTCGGATATCCGGGATTGGGAATGGATATAGACGTTTTTGATGATGCTGGCAACTCCGTGAGACAACAGATTGGTTACTTGGTCTGCAAGAAACCTGCACCATCCATGACCAGAGGTTTCTGGAGAGACCCCGAGAGGTATATCAAAACCTACTGGAGTCGCTGGAAAGGAGTGTGGTATCACGGAGACTGGGCTTATGTTGATGAAGATGGATTCTGGTTCCTCTTTGGAAGGGCAGATGATGTCATAAAGGTTGCGGGAAAGAGAATGGGTCCGGCAGAGATAGAGACCATCGTCAACTCAATTCCCGCTGTGCAGGAGTCAGCGTGTATTGGAGTTCCGCACGAACTGAAGGGAGAGGTTGTGTGGGTCTTCGTAACACTGAAACCCGGATACGAGCCGAGTGAGGAGTTGGAGAAGGAGATCATTGACAGAATCGTCAAGGAATTCGGAAAGCCCTTCAAACCCGAGAGAGTAGTTTTTGCTCCTGATCTGCCAAGGACGAGGAGCGGAAAGATAATGAGGAGGTTGATAAAGGCCGTTGTGGCCAAACAGGAGCTTGGTGATACCTCTGCTTTGGAGAATCCCGAGTCGCTTGATAAGATAAAGGAAGTTTTGAGGTGATAGTGTGGATATTGAGAAGTTTATCGTGCCAAAAGAAACTTGGCCTGAGATAATAATCCCCGACGAGGTGCAGCAGTATATTGGGGAAAGGAAGGAACTGAATCTGGCAGAAGAGCTACTGGACAGGAACATAAAGGAAGGTAGGGGAAGAAAAGTAGCAGTTTACTTTGAGGACAGAAGGGTTACCTACAGGGACATCTACAGGTTGAGCAATAAGATTGCCAATTTTTTGGTTGCTACGGGAATTCAACCCTACGACAGGGTTGGATTTAGGACGAGGAATATGCCCGAGGCCATTGCAGTAAACTTCGGTATAATGAAGGCCGGAGCAATTCCAGTGCCTTTGAACCCCATGTGGGCTGGCAAGGAGATTTCATTCGTCTCGAACAACGCCGAAATAAAAGCTCTGTTTGTGAGTGGTGACGAAAGAGTTTTTCCTGCAGTGAATGAAGTAAAGGACGAGATAAAGACTGCCAGAGCTATGGTCGTGCTTGATGGTGAAAAGGAGGGATTCACTCCGTTTTCAGAAGTTCTTGCTGAGAGTGCGAAGTTTGATCCAGTTCCGCTGAAACTTGGGACTCCGGCGCTCATCCTCTACACCTCGGGAACCACTGGCCTGCCTAAAGGCTGCGTGCACTTCGTTGAGAACGTAATTTCCTCTGTTTATCTCGTGGGTAAGCACGTGTGGAAACTCACACCAGAGGACGTTGTTGGGGGGCCTGCTCCCGTTAGCTTCGCGATGGGTTACGGGAACGGCTGTCTCATACCTTACCTCCACGGTGCTGCGGCAAGCATCTGGCCGAGGTTTACGGTCGAGAATTTCTTCAGATACGTAGAAGATCACGGTATAACAGTGTTCTCCTCACTCCCAACATCCTACAGGATGATCCTCGCAGACCCAAAGCTGGAGGAATACATGCAGAAATACGACATAAGCAGTCTGAGGCTTTTCACCGGTGGTGGAGAAGCTCTGGGCGCTGAAACAGCAAAGAGATGGAAGGAAGTGTTTGGCATGGATATTTACGAGTCTTTGGGAGCTACAGAAATGTTGCATATCTGCATCGCCAACGCCTGCGCTCCGAAACCAGTTGCTGGAAGCATAGGCTTCCCTGTGCCGGGCTACATTGCTAAAGTGGTTGACCCGGAGACGGGCAAGGAGTGTGGAGCCGATGAGGTAGGAAGTTTATACATCAAGGGCCCAACTGGAATCAGATACTGGAATCATCCGTCCAGAAACCTGCAAGAAAAGCAGTCGAAGAGTGTGAGAGATGGCTGGAACGTTCTTGGCGACTTCGTCAGAAAGGACGAAAACGGCTACATATACTTCGTTTCGAGAGATGATGACCTCATCAAATCCAGCGGCTACAGAATCGGGCCAGATGAGATAGAACAGCCGTTGAACACTCATCCTGCCGTTGCCGAGTGCGCAGTGATTGGTGTTCCCGATCCCGAGGGAATAAGAGGGCAGGTTGTGAAAGCAATAATCAGGGTGAAAGAAGGCTATCAGGCAGATGAAAAGCTCAAGGAGGAAATTCTAACCTTCCTCGAAAAACACATCGCCAAATACAAGCTTCCAAGGATAATTGAGTTCACAGACAAGCCATTACCGAGAACGCCGACGGGGAAAATTATCAGAAGGTTGTTGAGGCAACAGAACTAATTACTAATTTTTACCCTTTATTATTTTTACTACATCCATTACCAGACAGGATGTCACGCTATAACGGTTCTTTATGAAACTGTGGAACTTGCCACCCAATAACTGACCGGAGAAAAATGCTGCAATCAAAACTGGAAACGTTATCAGACTCCAGCCCAAATTTGATAAAAACCTGATAGCTATAGTAATAGGCACAGGAACGTGTATAGCCAAGAACCACTGTATTGAGAGCTTTTCAGTATTTGCTCTCCAATATCCAAAGAATACATTAATGGACAAGACCGTCAAAGCTGCTTCGGGCATATTCACATGTGGTTCTTTGTTTGGCTGCTTTTTAATTTTCTGATTTGTCCAAAACTTACAGCTACAGAAAAACTTAAAAATTTTTTAAATATACCGCGTCCATGGTAAAAATTGATGAAGTTGACATCAAAATTTTGAAGGAACTGCAGGATGATGCCAGAAAAAGTTTGAAAGAAATTGCTGAGAGGGTTGGTGTTGCCGAGGGAACAGTATACAACCGAATCAACAAGCTGAAGAAAGCAGGGGTGATAAAAAAGTTCATCCCTGTGATTGACTACTCCTACCTTGGTTACGACATAATTGCGGTCATCGGTATCACGGCTGAGGGAGGTTATCTTGTAGAAATAGAGAAAGAAATAGCGAAGGAGAAAAATGTGACCGCCGTTTATGACGTTACAGGCGAATACGATATTCTCGTGGTTGCAAAATTCAAGAACAGAGAAAATCTCAACTCATTTGTGAAAAAAATTGCAAGTATGGAAAGGGTGATGAAAACATACACCATGCTTGTGCTAAACGTTGTGAAGGAAACCCATCTCATCGAGCTTTAGTCAGGTGGTGTATTCGGCGTTCAGCTTTACATAATCATAACCCAAATCACAGCCTATTGCAAATCCCTCTCCACTCCCTTTTTCAAGCTCGATTCTTATTGTGAATTCTTTGCTTTTCTCCAGTAGTTCTCTCGCATCCTCCTCGCTTCCAACAGGCTTTCCGCGATCAACGAGTAAAACTCTGCTAACTTCGTTCTCAAAGGAGAGGGTTATCCTCTCGTCAACATCAGCCTCGCTGTATCCAACCGCAGCGACAATTCTCCCCCAGTTTGGGTCGCGTCCAAAAATTGCTGTTTTAACAAGCAGAGAATCTGCAACAGTCCTTGCAATTCTGTAAGCATCCTCATCGCTTGCAGCGCCCTCAACGAAAACCTCGAAAACCCTTGTAGCTCCCTCGCCATCCATAGCCATCTGCTTTGCAAGGCTGTAACAGACTCTCTCAAGCTCATCCTCGAAAAGTCCCGCGTCAACCCTCTCCCTGCCAGTAGACACAAGAAGAACTGTATCATTGGTAGATGTATCTCCATCAACTGTCAATCTATTAAAAGATGCATCAACGGCATTTTTCAGCATCTCATAGAGGTCACCACTGTCGAACTTTGCCGAGGTGAAAATGAAGCACAGCATCGTCGCCATGTTTGGTGCAATCATCCCCGCCCCTTTCGCCACCGCTGCAATCCCTACCTTCTCCGAAGAAGCTTTTTTGACGAATCTATCGGTAGTGACTATAGATTTCGCGAATTTATCCGCATGAATGGTAGTATTTCCCAAGCCAGCGAATACCTCTGGAGCTTTCGCCCTAATCCATTCCATGTCCAGCCTTCTTCCTATTACTCCCGTTGATGCAACAGCGATGTCCTTGGCATCGCAACCAAAGAGCTTTGCAGCCATTCTACACATCTCTTCCGCATCTCTAACCCCCTGATCTCCTGTATAAGCATTTGCGTTGCCACTGTTCACAATTATGCCCCTTATGTAACCATCTGATATGTTCTCTCTGCAAACGATGACCGGTGCAGCCTTTATTTTGTTCTGCGTGAATACCCCAGCAACAGAACCGCTGCACTTCACCATTCCAAGCCCTAATTTTTCTTCTTTTATTCCATTACAGCAAACACCTGCAATATCTGTTATTTCCATGTCTTCATTCTGAATGCATGTGAATAAATTACTTCAGTTTGAATTCCTTACTCAGCTTAAACAAGTAAAAATTTTAAAGTCAGAGCATGAGGGGTGTTTAATGATTGATGGACTGCCAACGCTTGACGACATCAGCTTTTACGATAAGTTCGTTCTTCTGAGGGTGGATGTGAATGCACCCATTGTGAACTCCACAATTCTCGATACGACGAGGTTTGAGAGTCATCTGCCCACCATCGAGGAACTTTCCGACACAAAACTCGTTCTGCTTGCCCACCAGAGCAGGCCGGGTAGAAAGGACTTTACAACACTTGAGAGTCATGCATCAACCCTCTCAAGACTTCTCGGAAGAAGGGTTGAGTACATTGACGAGATATTCAGCAAGAATGTAGTCCAGAGGGTCAAGGAAATGGAGAGTGGGGAAATACTTCTGCTTGAAAACGTCAGGTTCTACTCGGAAGAGCAGCTTAGCAGAGGGGCTGAAGAACATGCCGAGTCACACATGGTTCGAAAGTTGAAGGGTCTTTTTGATTTCTTTGTTAATGATGCATTCTCCGCATCCCACAGAAGTCATGCCTCCTTAGTCGGTTTCGTTCCAGTCATACCATCGGTTGTTGGAAGACTCGTGGAAAAAGAAGTTTCTGCTCTGAGCAAGACTCTGAAGGGTGAAGGTAGGAAACTGTTCATTCTGGGCGGTGCAAAAATCAAGGATTCAGTGAAGGTTTTGAAAAATGTTCTTGAAAACAACATAGCGGACAAAGCAATTCTGACTGGCGTCGTAGCCAATTACTTCCTTATGCTGAAGGGTGTGGATATCGGAGAGGTCAACAAAAACATCGTGGAAGACAATAAGGAGGACGTGAGCGATGAGGAGATGAAAGCTTTGCTTGAAAGGTACTCAGATAGAATAGTTCTGCCAGTAGATTTCGGGGTAGAGAGAGATGGTGTTAGGGCGGACATTCCGATAAACAACTTTGATGGCAAATTCAGAATTATGGACATCGGACTTGAGAGTGTCAATCAGTTTTCAAGCCTCATACCTGAATTTGACTATGTAGTGATAAACGGCCCGGCTGGAGTTTTTGAGGATGACAGATTCTCGCTTGGAACCTATGAGGTTCTAAAGGCTGCAACAAAAGCCGGATACTCTGTTGTGGGAGGTGGGCATATTGCCTCAGCAGCAAGATTGTTTGGCCTGACAGAGAGATTTGACCACATTTCTACAGCTGGAGGGGCCTGTATAAGATTTTTGAGTGGTGAGAAGCTGGTGGCACTTGAAGTTATCAAGGAGTATTGGGAGAAGAAATGGGGTAAAAAGCAAGAATTATGATTTTTAAATCAGATAAAATCCTTTGGAGTTCTGATTTCTAAAAGGATTAATTAAAGTGTTTTTCAAATTGGAAAACGTTAAATACTACTGCCAAATCTCAAATGAAGAGGTGTGATGAATGAACGTCAGAGAAGAATATGACAGAAAGCTTATCAGTCCTGAAGAAGCTGCCGGACTTGTAGAAAGTGGAATGCACATAGAACTTGGTGGTTCAGCCAACACAGCTCTTATCATTGACAAGTATCTTGCGAAGAGAAAAGATGAGCTTGAAAGGGTGAAGGTCGGCACCTTCATTGATCTTGCAAATTACGAAATTCTAAGAGTTGATCCAATGGGTGAAGTTTTTGAGTGGTCAAGTGGTTTTCTATTTCGTCCGGTAAGGCAAAGAAGCAAGGAACTTGGCCCATGTGTCTTCAGACCCAATCTCTACCACGATGTTCCGAAAATAGTTAGAGANTTTTCCCGCGACTACGAGCCGATAGACATTGCTTACATCGTTACGACGCCGATGGACAGGCACGGTTACTTCAACTTCGGCCTGACATGCTCACATATGAAGGCACTTGCCGAGGTGGCCAAAAAGGTCGTCGTTGTTGTCAAAGAAGACATGCCGTGGGTTAATGGTGGTTATGATGAATGTATTCACATCTCTGAAGTGGACTACATAGTAGAAGACAACGAAATGCCGTTACCATTTATGCCCTTTTCCTTCCCGCCAACTAAGGAGGACGAGATGATTGCCGAAAATATTCTTGAGGCAGAGTCTAAGGGGAAGAAATTGATTAAGAATGGTTCAACGATTCAGGTTGGGATTGGTGGACTCCCTGACACAGTCGTGAGAATGTTGAAGGAGGCTGGTTACAAGAATCTTGGTGTCCATACTGAGATGATGGGAGATGGCACCCTTGAACTCATTGAGGAAGGAGTGATTACGAATTGCCAGAAGAGACTTGACAGAGGTAAGAGTGTCTTCACCTTTGCCTTCGGTTCCCTCAAGCTCTACGAATATCTCGATCGAAACCCTGAAGTGGCCACATATCCTGTTGACTATACCAACGACCCATTCATCATCGCTCAGCAGCCAAAGATGTTCTCTCTCAACCAAGCTGCTCAAGCAGATTTGATGGGTCAGATAAATTCCGAACAGATGGGTTTGATCTCTCACACGGGCAAGCTTTATCAGGTAAGCGGCACCGGTGGACAGCTTGACTTTGTAATGGGGTGTCTTTTCAGCAGAGATAGGCAAGGATTTAGCGTCATCGCAATGTACTCGACACATAATGGCACTTCCAGAATCCTTCCGATTCTACCAGCCGGTTCTGCTGTCACAGTGCCAAGAAGCATGGTTCAGGTTGTCGCTACAGAGTGGGGAGTGGCTTATCTGAAGGGGCTCACCGTTAAGGACAGAGCCATTGCCATGATCCATCTCGCCCATCCGGATTACAGAGATTGGCTTGAGAAGGAAGCCGAGAAACTGGGAATATTCCCACCAAACTACACGATACCTGCAGGAAAGCCGGATTACGTCCTATACAAGAAGGACTGATTCTTTTTACCTTTTTTGAAAAATCTTAATAACACTGTGGACAGGCTTTGAGCATGAACATTCGTACTGCTGCCCTCCTCGCTGCCTGTGTTTCATCATTCCTCACTCCCTTTATTGGCTCAGCAACGAATGTTGCCCTGCCATCAATTGGGCGGGAATTCGAAGTTGATGCCATCACGCTTGGCTGGGTTGCAACTTCCTATCTCCTCGCTGCAGGAATGTTCTCCGTCCCTTTCGGAAGAATTGCAGATATAAAGGGAAGAAAATCCGTTTTCACCTTCGGACTGCTAACATTCAGCACTGGTTCGATTCTCTCCTCTTTCGCCCCTTCAGCTGAAACTCTTATAACATTCAGAGTTTTTCAGGGAGTTGGAGGGGCAATGATCTTTGCAACAGCGGTTGCAATCCTTACATCCGTTTTTCCACCTCAGGAGAGGGGTAAAGCTATTGGCATCAACACAGGAGCTGTCTACACAGGATTGAGCCTCGGACCTCTTGGTGGAGGTTTTCTTACACAAAACTTGGGGTGGAGAAGTGTTTTTCTTGTAAACGGGATACTTGGATTCTTGGCACTGGCAATCGCACTCACCTACCTCAAAGGAGAGTGGGCAGATGCAAGGGGTGAAAAATTTGACTTTACAGGTTCTGTGATTTACGCGTTAATGCTCCTATTCCTTATTTACGGATTTTCAGAGTTTTCCTTACCTTTCATAGTTCTTGGAGTGTTTTTGGTTGTCCTTTTTGTCCTCTTCGAGGGGAGACTGGAGCATCCGGTATTTGCAGTTAAGTTGCTTCTGAGCAACCTCACTTTTTCGCTCTCAAGCCTCGCAGCACTCCTCAACTACGCCGCAACCTTTGCAGTGGGATTTTTGATGAGCCTGTATCTCCAATATATCAAAGGCTTTGATGCTCAGACTGCAGGACTCGTTCTGGTCTCTCAGCCAGTTGTGATGGCACTGTTTGCCCCCATAGCTGGCTGGATTTCTGACAGAATTGAACCGAGAGTTGTTGCCTCTGCCGGGATGGCTATAACGACTGTAAGTCTGATTATGTTCTCTACCATCTCCGAAAACACAGCCGTAAGCAACGTAATCTCCTACCTGATGCTCCTTGGATTCGGAATTGCCCTATTCAGCTCACCAAACACCAATGCAATAATGAGTTCCGTCGAAAAAAGATTTCTGGGAATAGCTTCTGCAACGGTGGCAACAATGCGCCTCGTAGGACAAACAATGAGTATGGCTCTCGTTATGCTCGTTTTTTCCATAATTATTGGCAGAGTGGAAATTTCTCCGGAATACTACGGAAAATTTATAGAAAGTGCAGGAATTGCCTTCACAATTTTTGCCGGACTCTGCTTTCTCGGAATTTTCGCGTCTCTTGGGAGGGGGAGGGNGAGAGGACAAAAGTAACTTTTATCAAATGTCCAATTAACTTGACCTCGTGAAGGTCGCCACTGCAATATCTATCCTCCTGATTTTTAACCTGGCAGCGATATTGTTATCTCTTGGCGTTGGTAGCTCAGGCTACGATCATATTTTCAAAATAATTTCTGGAAACGCCGATGATAGTGTTAGAACAATAGTTTTTGAGTTCAGACTGCCAGCAATGTTACTTGCAATGATTGTTGGAGCATCTCTGTCTGCAAGTGGATGTGCGATGCAGGCGTTGTTCAGAAACCCTCTCGCAGAGCCATACATTCTGGGTGTGGCAAGCGGGGCGAGTGTTGGTGCGGCATTGGCTGTATCCCTCAAAATTGGAGAAATCTACTCCAGAATAGCATTTGCTTTCTTTTTTGCACTCTTCACAGCCTATCTGGTTTACCTCATTGGANCCTCAAGCCGATTCAGAGATCAGACCTACGCGATTCTTCTTGCTGGAGTAGCAATAGCTTCCTTCTTCTCCGGTGTAACGTCTATCCTCATCTATTTCTCATCTCAGAGCATGCACGAGGTAGTTTTCTGGATTATGGGTAGCTTTTCAAATCCTGCGTGGGAGAAGGTTTACATCTCTCTGCCAATTGCAATTGCAGGTATCGCCTATCTTCTGATTACGTCTTGGAACCTCAATGCCCTGCTTCTGGGCGATGAGCATGCCATTGCTGTAGGATTAAACGTTGAGAGCTACAGGAAATCACTGATAGCGGTGGTGGCTCTGCTGACATCTGCCACTGTTGCGGTGAGCGGCGTCATTGGTTTCGTAGGAATAATCGTCCCCCACACAATGAGGTTGTTGGTTGGAGAAGAGCATCAGAAACTGCTTCCTTCAACCATTTTACTTTCCACAGCTTTCATGCCACTCATCGGCCTAATTTCGAGAATTTCAACATCCGGAAACCTTCCCGTGGGGGCAATAACAGCGATGCTGGGAGGGCCGTTTTTCCTCTATCTGCTTCTGAGGAGGTCGGTATGAAGCTGAAGGTTGAAAATATCATAGTAAAGATAGGGAGCAGGGACGTGCTGAAAAATGTAACCTTCGAGGTTAAAGAAGGGGAGCTTATCGCACTGCTTGGACCCAACGGAAGTGGCAAATCAACGATGCTCAGAACGATTTTCGGCGTTCTCAGACCGGTAAAGGGTGTTGTCATGCTCGATGGAAGAGAGATTGAGAGTGTAGAAGCTGCTGCAAAGTCGTTTGGATATCTTCCTCAGGATACCCCCTTAACGAACCTGAGAGTTCTGGACGTCGTATTGCTCGGTAGAACACCTTATATGAGTGGTTTGAGGCGGCCAGATAGGGAAGATTACAGGGTGGCAAGAAAAGCGCTTAAAGAGGTTGGGCTGAAAGACTTTGAGACCAGAAGCTTATCAGAACTCAGTGGGGGGGAAAGGCAGAAGGTAATGCTTGCAAGAGTTTTCGCCCAGCAGCCCAAGATAATGCTGCTCGATGAACCAACCGCCCATCTCGACATTTCAGCCCAGATTGAGATAATGGAGATCATAAGGAGAAAGGTTGATGAGGGAAAGGCTGCGATTGTTGCAATTCATGATATAAATCTCGCATCGTCCTTTGCAACCCAAATTCTGATGATCAAAGATGGCAAAATAGCGTATGCTGGTAAAGCCGAGGAAGTGATAACGGAGGAGAACATAAAGGACGTATTTGGTGCTGACGTGAGTGTAAGGAGATATGGTAGAGGAGTCTACGTTGTTCCGAAGCTTAAGCCTACCGGAGGAAAAAAGAGGGTTCACGTGATTTGCGGAGGAGGGAGTGGACAGAAGATTTTGTATACGCTGGCAGAGGCGGGATTCAGGGTTTCAGCGGGAGTGCTCAATGCACTCGATTCTGACTGGGAAGTTGCTACTGAACTCGGAGAAGTTGTTGATGAGGCCCCTTTTTCGCAGATAGGCAATTCAGCGCACGAGAAGAACCTCGAGATGGTGGAGGAGAGCGATGCAGTTATTCTCGCAAATTTAAGCGTTGGCTGGGGCAACTTCAGAAATCTACTGGCTGCGAAAAGGGCTGCTGAACTTGGTAAGCTGATTGTCATAGATGAGACCCCTTTCAGCCAAAGAAACTTTGCTGGAGAAGAGGCAGAGGAGATTTATAGAGAGGCTTTGAAGAGGGCTGCAGTGGTCACCAAAACTGAGGAGGAGGTCATAAATGCCATACGAAAACTACTGGGTAGATGATAGAACGCTGATCGTCTCAGGAGATTTTTTCGGCGTGAGCACAGGGTTAGGTGGGGGATGGAAAAGAGTTAGCTATGCGTTTAACCACACTGTAGGAGAGGATTTTAATTTCAGCGAGCCATACGACTATCTCAGAAATGTTGCGAGAAGTTACGGGCTTAAGAACTACTTCGGCCTTCTCACCTCTGTACCAATGGACAACCTTAGCGTCGAAGGTTGCGGTAAGGTCACAGCCTTTGTGACAGCAGGAGTGCTGAATCCAAACGAGAGAATAGGAACGATAAATATCATAGCCGTGTTTGAGTGCAGACTGAGCAGAAGTGCGATGCTGAACTCAATTATCACGGCAACTGAAGCAAAGAGTAAGGCTTTGATTGAGTCGGGACACAATTTCACTGGCACCAACACTGACGCAGTCGTCATTCTCTGCACACAAAGAGGGAAATACTACAGATATGCAGGTCCGGGAAGTGATGCCGGCAAAATGCTATACAGGGCGGTTGTTGAGTCGGTCAAGGAAAGTTTATCCAAATGGTAGCAAATCAAACAAACTTTATCAAATATCCAACCATTTGGAAAAACTTAAAAATTGAGATCAAATAATCTTGGACATGAGAAAAGTTATATTGATATCTGTTCTGTTTACACTTCTCATTGTAGGGACAGCGGAGGCAAACACATTTCATGGAGACGTGCAGAGGACAGGAAATTTTACTGCAAGCAGCAAGATTTTACCGATTCTCGCATGGAAACAGGAACTAACGGGGTTGGTAGGCGCTTCACCCGTTTACAATAAAGGCCACATCTATGTTACCAACTGGTATGGATGGGGAAGCTGGAGTCCCGGTTTATACTCGCTGAATGCAGATACCGGAGCTATAGAGTGGAGAAACAACAAAATTACAGGAGCTTCGAGTGTGGCGGTGTATGGGAATACACTTATAGTTGGAAACCTCTCAGGACACCTCTACTACGTAAACGCTGATACTGGGACAGTAGAGAAGTCAGTTCTGCTTGAATCTTCTCCATCATGGTGGGGGATAGCGTCTTCGCCTTTAATTTACAATGGCTCGGTTTATGTCACAACATTCTCCAACGGGACACTGTGGAGTCTCGACATCAGTGGAAATGTTCGGTGGAAGTACAGAACAGGAGGAGAGATTGCACACTACNCCTCCCCCACAGCTTACAACGGTCTGGTCTTCTTTGCTGGCAACGAAAGTGGAAGTAATGCGCTGTTTGCCATTAATGAAAGTGGAAATCTGGTTTGGAAGTTCTCTGTTGAAGGAAAGATAACAAATACTCCATCTGTTGGCTACGGTAAGGTCTTCGTTGCCACTGATAAAAAACTCTATGCCGTCAATCTGGACGGCAGTGAGGCTTGGAGTGTAAACTTCAACGGAACGATGTCATCCGCAGCTATTGCCTATGGTAAAATCTATGTGGGCTCCTCCGAGGGTAAACTCTACTGTTTCAATGCAACTACCGGGAACAAGCTATGGGAGTTCACTGCAAACGGAAAAATAGATTCTTCTCCAGCAGTGGCAGGTAACATCGTCTATTTCGCAACCAACACACCTCAGGGCACGGTTTACGCCGTTAATGCTGACACTGGCAGCTTGGTGTGGTACTACAGACTGCTACCTCCATCTGGAAGCTACTACAACATCATGTCTTCTCCCTTTATAGCCAATAACAGGTTGTATATTGGAGCGGACAGTGGTTTTATTTACTGCTTCAACATCTCAGGAAGCTTGGTGTATAACGTTTCCTTGATTCCCGGCAAGTTTGATGTTGAAGTAAATGGAAATACCTACAGCGTGAACAGAGCGACAGCAATGGGTGCTCTTTACGCTGCCCAGCAATACAGTGCAGAGGTCTTCTTTGAGATAACTCTGGACGATAGCTGCTATGATCCGCAAACAAAAACAGGTCTCTTCATATCTTCAATAATGGGTCTCGGAACTAAGCAAGTTAATGGAAGTCGGATATACTGGTCAATATGGAATGAAAGCAAGGTAATGATTCCCATTAGCGCTGATGCTTATCAGATTTCAGGCAACGAAACCATTTACTACTGTTACGGTGATGGAAGCAGCCTTGACACGTGTTCAGTGCTCCTCGTGATAAACTCACATGTAAAGCCAGTGGGTATCTCATCCTTGGCAGTCTCAGATGGAAACAGAGGAGGAGATGCAACAGCATGGGTAAATGTTACCTCTGCCGAAAACGATTGGTATGTTGTGGTTGTAAGCGGTGTGAATAGCGAAGGAGAGGCAATAGCAGGCATCTCAACCTTCTACCTGAACGCTGGAGGAGAGCTTAAAGTCCCAGTGCTTGTGCACATTCCGCAGTTGGCACAAACAGGGAGCTACAATCTCTACGCCGGGGTTTACAGGTTGAGTGATTATCCAAATGCTCTGATGCACCTTTACGGTCCAGTAAGCTGTGAGGTGAGCTGATGCGTCGTGTTCTCTTTGCAATTCTTGTCTTAATTTTTCTGCTTCCGGTAGCGTCAGCTTTAACCGTTAGCGTCACCGGAAACTGCCTGAACAAGCAGGTAAAAGTAACCACGGATCAGGAGGCAATGATAATTTTCAGAATAAACTCCGGAACTCCAATTTTTGCCAGTGCTTCACCAAGCAATCCGGCCTATTTCATCCCGAGGGNAGAGGGTGAGCTTAACGTTACGGCTATTGCTGGCGATGAGACATCATCTACGGTCATTCAGATTACAGAATGTTCGAGCAGTAGTAGTGGTGGAGGTAGCAAATATACCTACACACTACCATCGGGAACCTTTGATGTTCTCGGCAAGGAGGTTCAGTGGAGAACAGCATACGGAGCCCTGAAAAAGGCTGCTGAAATATTGCACTTCACGATCACTCCTGAACTCACAGAGTGGGGGATATTTGTTAAATGCATTAAAAGCCTCTGCAAGGGGGATATTGGTGAAACTTCAGGCTGGATGTACTGGGTGAATTATCCCAACGATCCTTTGCCCGGCGTTGCAGCAACCGATTTCAGAGTAAACCCTGGAGACGTAGTAGTGTGGTACTTCTCTCGCAGCATGAGTGAAACTCCCGAAAGTTCGCCTTATAAGATTCAAATCTCGCTCGGCGACAATTATGAGGTATACGTCAGCATTGTGTGGCCTAAAAAGGTGTCTCCCTTTCCAGAATTTACCTTTACCCCACAAAATCCTATGGTTGGAGAAGAGGTTACCTTTAACGCATCAAAGTCAAGCGACGATGGAGAAATAATTTCCTATCTCTGGGACTTTGGAGACGGGAGAGGTGGAGAAGGAGTGGTTGTTACCCACACCTACACCCAACCGGGAACATACAGGGTTGAACTCACTGTCGTTGATGATGATGGACTGTCGAGCTCAATAAGCAAGAACGTGACAGTTACACAACCTGAATCCGTTCTGAACATGAGTTACCCACTGGTTCTTAAGCCGGGAAATGCTGTTAACGTATCGGTGTCTGAGGAGGTTGCGGAAAACCTGTCCATCACAGGATTGTGGGTTGACAATCGCGACAGGACTCTGAAGATTTCCCTATCAAAGGCAAACACACCTCCAGGAGTCATCTACGGAACAATCTACTCATGTTTTGATCTTGAAGTAAACAGCACTGTTGATGTGAAGATACGCTTCAAAGTTCCAAGAGAATTGGCAGAGGGCAGAGAAGTTGTTATGATGAAGTTCAACGGTTCGTGGATTGATATCCCCACCGAGAGAACAGGGGAGGATGAGAAATACTTATACTACGCCGCAGAAGTGAGTGATTTCAGCATATTCGCTGTAACCATCAAATGGAGCAACTTTCCGCTCAATGCGAGTGATGAGAGAATAGTAAAGGCATTGAAATGGCTCAGATCAATTCAGAACGATGATGGTGGATTTGCAAACCCCGATGAGAACTGCAGCGTGGCAAAAACTTCTTGGGCTGTGATGGCGATTGTAGCTGCCGGTCAGAGTCCTCATGAGTGGAGGAAAAATGGAAATAGCCCGATAGATTTTATGAGGGAGAAGTTGAAGGATGAAATTGGGGTGATGGGGACTGCTGATTACGCAAGAACAATACTCGCCCTTGTCTATGCTGACGAGAATCCAAGAAACTTCGCAGGATTTGATCTGGTCAACATGCTAAAATCCAAAATGAAAGAGAACGGGCAGATAGGTGATTTTGTATACACCACAATCTGGGGGATGCTCGCTCTGAGTGCTGTGGGTGAGGACGTAAGCAAATCGGCAGAGTGGCTTAAGACACAGCAGAACCCTGATGGTGGATTTTCTTGGAATGTTGGTGAAAAGAGTGATTTCGATGATACTGCTGCAGCGATACAGGCTTTGATTGCTGCAGGCGAACCCAAGGATTCGAAATGCATCCTCAAAGCACTCGATTATCTGAAAGAGGGGCAGAACGATGATGGGGGGATGAGATACTTTGGAAACTCGGCAAGCAACGCAGCGAGTGATGCTTGGGCAATACAGGCACTTGTTGCTGCTGGTATAAATCCTGCAGAGTGGATGAAGAACAATCATAGTGTCGTGGAGCATTTACTCAGCCTTCAGACAGAAGAGGGCTACTTCATGTATACAGATTACCAGACATCCAATCCAGGATACATGACTGTCAGCGCCATTATGGCTCTGCTTGGTAAGCCACATCCGATCAAAGTTACTGCTGCGTCGTCTGAGACCAGTATTAATGCCACGGCTGGTTCTAATATGGATACGGAGACTGCTACCACAACTGTAAATCAAACAGAAGAGACTGCTGCCGTTACTGCTACCGTTACAGCGACTCAGGCTGAGAAGAGTGCGCCCGGATTTCTGACAGTAACAGCACTGCTGGCTGCACTCGCTGCTGCTGGATTGAAAGGGAGGAAAAGAGAATGAGAAGACTGGTGTATATTGTTCTCCTAACACTTTTTTTAACCCTCTGCATCTCCCAACCAGCATCGAATTATGATAATACTGAAAAGTTCAACCTGAGCAAGATTCTCAATGCTAAACCAGTTGATGATACTGGTTATCCAATTCCAGAAGGGCATCCCAACCGCATAGTCTCACTTGCTCCAAGCAATACAGAGATTCTCTTCGCCATCGGAGCAGGAGGGAAAGTTGTTGGAGTTACAGATTACTGCAACTATCCCCCAGTAGTGGTGGAGAAGAAGGAAAAAGGTGAACTGGAAAGTGTTGGCGGATACTCGACGATAAACATCGAGAGAGTTCTGGCATTGAAACCCGATCTTGTTGTAGCTTCTTACGGCAATGGCTTGGAAACGATAGAAACCCTCAGAAAGTTTGGAATAAATGTCATAGCCTTCGATCCCAGAACTATCGAGGACGTGATGAAGGACATAATTCTGATTGGCAGAGCCACTGGAAACTACAACAATTCTACCAAGCTTGTTAAAGAAATGGCTGAAAGGATTGAGAGAGTCAGAGAGAAAGTTAAGAATGAGCCGAAAGTTAGAGTTGTACATTTGCTGTGGCACGATCCGATATGGGTCAGTGGGAAGAATACGTTCATTGATGAAGTCATCGCCATTGCTGGAGGTGAAAACGTCTTTAAATTCGAGGGATGGAAAATTGTCAGTCTTGAAGACCTCATCGCTGCTAATCCAGACGTCATACTGGTAAGCAGTGGCACAGGAATGGGTGGAGGAAAGGATGTTGTTTATGAGTGGGTTGTTAGTGACGAGAGGCTGAGAAGTATCAAGGCAGTTAAGGACGGCAGGGTTTATGTCGTAGATGCAGACATCATCAACCGCCCTTCATACAGGCTTGCAGAGGCAGTTGAGATAGTTGCAGAGCTTATTCACAATAACAAAAAAGAATAATTTTTATTTTCTCTCAGTCACACCTCGATAAATGATAAGACTGGTCAAAAACTCAGCAGTTGTTTTCACACTTGCAATGCTCATTGCTCTCATCTTTCCATTCCTGGCCACATTTACAAGCAAACTCGTAATTCCCCTTCTTGCAGTCATCATGACACTATCGCTGGCAGAAGTTGACTTCAGAAATTTTAATGTGCGGACGTCTCTGCTGAACTTGGGCCTGAACTATGGTTTTCTCAGTGGGATAATTCTCCTTTTATCCTTTTTGCTTGTCAAGGACGAAATGTTAAAGCTCGGATTTGTGGTAATGGCTGCTGCCCCACCCGCCATCGCAATAGTCCCCTTTTCAAAGCTCTTGAAGGGAGATGTCACTGAAAGCATCCTTTCGAGCGGGTTTGCTTACATCTTGTCGCTCCTATTCACTCCTGCTGTAATCATCCTGTTTACGGGTAAAAAAGTGGATGTCATGGCAATCGTTGAAGCATTGGTTCTACTCATTATTATACCCCTTTTAGTTTCAAGATTTCTGAGATTTAGAGAATCGGATGCGTTGAGGTCTGCAATAAACCTTGGATTCGGAGTCGTAGTTTACTCGATTGTGGGTGTGAATGCCCATGTATTCTTTGAAGTTGACAAAATTACCGAAGTCATTTTTGTAGGTTTTGCCAGAACTTTTCTGATTGGAACACTGACGTTTCTTGTTTTCCTCAGATTTAGTCGTAGATTTGCTTTGACCAAAACACTTTTTGCATCATACAAAAATCTCGGCTTTACAGCGGGAGTTTCAATACTGCTTTTTGGAGAGAAGGCTGCAATNCCCGCCGCAGTATGTGCAATCTTTGAGGTTTTATTTTTCAGCTACCTTTCAGTAATTGAAAAACTCAGCCAAATAAAATATTTTTAACCTTCCATACTCCTATAATCAATGACTGTACGAGAGCTTCTTGCAGAGATTTCAAGGGCAACAGAAATCGCTGCCGAGAATAGACACAGGTTCATGGTAGTCCTGTGCTCCGATAAGCTTGATGATAGAGTAATGAAGATTGCGAAGAGAGTTTACAAAAGGTGGAAGAGAAAACAGGAAGGAGAAACGTTACTGATCGCTGGAAGGAGCGATTTTCTCGAAATTTCTCGCAGATACTTTGAAGGAGAGTTTTTACATTACAAGGACTCTCCGAAGGTGCTTGGTCAGACATATTCATCCCTTATAATAGATTTTACCGAGGGTTTCCACCCAAACGATCTCGGAATAATTGTCGAAACAATCAAAGAGAGCGGGATAATAATCGCCATTTCTCCTCCCTTAACGAGGTGGGAGAATTTCAGGAGCAGATGGCATGAAGAGTTGGTGAGCGAACCCTATACGGTTGATGACGTAAAGGGCAGATTCTTTGCGAGATTTATGCGACGTACGCTTAAAGCGGAAGGAATTATCGTTTTTGATGCAGACAGGCGGAAGATTATAAAACCCTACGAATTTGAACCGAAGGACGTTTCAAGGGAAGAAATTGTTATCCCAGAGGACATTGAAATAAAGAGGAAGCTATACAAGCTCTGCGCCACACAGGATCAGGTAAGGGTTCTGCAGGTCTTTGAACGCCTTTTTGAGAGGGAAAAAGAAAGAAAGGCAGTTGTTATAACGGCAGACAGGGGAAGAGGGAAAACAGCGATTCTCGGCATAGCCACACCCTACATCATATCGAGGATGCAGAGACTGCTGAAGAGACCTGCCAGAATCATGGTCGTTGCTCCCACACCCCAGTCAGTCCAGACCTACTTCAAATTCCTGCTGAAGGCAATGGTGAGGCAGGGGATGACCAAATACTTCGCCAAGGAGACAAACGGGATGATTACGGTGGTCAACAGCAAGTACGCAAGGGTTGAATACGTTGTGCCAAGAAGAGCAATGCTGGAGAAGGATTTTGCTGATGTCGTAATTGTGGATGAGGCTGCGGGAATTGACGTACCTGTTCTGCTTAAAATTACTGAAGGAATGAGATATGTAATTTTCTCAACCACAATTCACGGTTATGAAGGCACTGGGAGAGGATTCAGCATAAGATTTTTGAAAAGGCTTGAAAAGGACGATAGCGTTGAGATCAACAGAATCCACATGGAGGAGCCAATCAGATACGGCAGGGGAGACCCGATAGAGAAATGGCTCTACGATGTGCTTTTGCTCGATGCGCAGCCTGCAGAACTTGATGATAAAGACATAGAGGCAATTCGGGAGGGCAAACTGGAGTTCAGGGAGATTTCAAAGGATGAGCTTGCAGGAGATGAAAGGCTTCTGAGGGAGTTCTTTGGCATCTACGTTCTCGCCCACTACCGCAACAGACCTTCCGATTTAGCAATCCTGCTGGACATGCCAAATCACTTGCCTTTTATCGTTACAGTTAACGGAAAACCCGTCTGCTCCCTCCACGTTGCAGTTGAAGGTAATCTTGATGAGGAAACCATAGATAAGATAAGGGACGGCTACAAGCCGAAGGGGCAGATCATCCCTGATCTGATGCTGAAACACTACTGGCACTTTGATTTTCCGAAAATGGTCGGAGCGAGGGTTGTAAGGATAGCAACACATCCGGAAGCAATGGACATGGGAATTGGCAGCTTTGCCCTTGCCAAGATAGTCGAGTGGGCTTTTGGCAGAGGAATGGACTGGGTGGGATCAGGATTTGGAGTCTCCCCTGAACTGCTGAGATTCTGGATAAGGAATAGCTTTACTCCGGTGCACATAACTCCCCAGAGAAACGAGGTGAGTGGAGAACACACGGTAATAGTTCTCAAGGCGCTAAAGCCGGATGTTGAGAGCATTGTCGAAATGCTCAACGCTGAATTTACCAGGAGGCTAATTGAATACCTTGCCGATGAGCTTTCAGACCTTGAGACTGAAACTGCTGCTCTGCTGTTAAAATCCCTGCGAAGGGACTTTGATCTACCTCTACCAGAATTCGGAAAGGTCGAAAGGAGGAGGATGAGCAAATACTTTCAGGGAATGAGCCTCTACGAGTATGTTTCGGACATTATCCGCCCACTCGTGAGATACTACTACTCAAGAACTGACAAAGATGAGCTGGAGGATGTGGAGGTGCAGGTTTTAATCGGCAAATGCCTGCAGCTCAAGCACTGGAAGGACCTGCCGGGAGAGGGGTTCAAGAAGTACCGAACTCTGCTAAATGCGGTTAAAAAGGTCTGGAGATGGTACTATGGAGAAGATTAACTTCGATGCCGAGTTTGTTGATCGGATAATTTCAGGGGAGAAGATAACTACTGTAAGAAGGGGAATAAAGAGCTATCCGGTTGGAAGAATTGTGGAATTGACAGCCAATGGAGAGAGATTTGCCTTAGCTAAGGTAAAAAAGGTGGTTATCAAGAGGCTCAAGGAGCTTACCGAAGAGGATGCAAGGAGAGATGGGTTTGAAAGTAGGGATGCTTTGCTTTCCACCCTAAAAAGGATTTACGGGGAGATAAAAGATGAGGAGTTCGTCACCGTTGTCCATTTTGAAGTTGTGAAATCCTGAGGTCATTGGGGAGCATTAGGGTAAGGATAAAGGCAATCATAACGGGTAGGGTGAGATAGGCGAAGTAGAGTTCGGCACTGGTGATGAAGTAAATCGCCCCCAGTGTCAGCGCTACAGAAATCGCCCTGCTTGTCAACCCAACAAAGCCAGCAGCGCTTCCATGAACATCCTTCTCACAGAATTTCCCTATCCAGTCCATTATTATTGCATAGGCGGGAAGCATGAGAAATCCGCTGACACCAAGAAAGACAAAGAGCAGAACATCATTAACGGCAAAAATGAGGATTACGAAGAACATGCCTATGAGCGGGGTTATTGACCTCATGTATATCGTTCTGAGGTTTTTCCTTGCAATTCTGTCTGGGATTACTGCAACTCCAATCAGTCCGAGAATTATGGCCAGGGCAACAGCATCCCCTGCAACCCTTTCCAAACCCTCGCTGCTAAGGGCAGGTTGAAGCCACGTAGCGAGGTTGTCGAAGGTGGCAACACCAAATCCCAGTATGGCACCGATAATCCAGAGGTCCTTTCTCCTCAAAACACCTCCAAACTGCTTTACCGCAAATTTTTCAGCCTTACGGAACTCTACGCCTCTTATAGAGACAAGGATGAGTAAAATACCAAGAACCGCTATTAAAGCAGCGGGCATAATCAGAATCTTTAATCCACCAATGGTGTAGAGCTTAAGTCCTGTTGCAAGGGCGAAAACGGTGCCGAGATACATTGAGAGACTCAACACTGAAATAACTGCCGTCCTCCTTTCCTCATAAAGCTGAGAGGCGTAGGGGACAAAGGCGTTCAGCAAGAATGGTTGCCCCAAGGCTCCTGAAAGCTGACATACAAGAAGCCAGTAATAGTTGAAGCTTACAAATCTTCCTGCAGCGGCAAAGAAAGTAGCTACGGAGCCAAAGAGAAACCATCGCTTGAAATCCCTGTCAAGAAGCAAACCGCTGGGTATTGTCAGAATAAGGAAGAAGATGGGATAAGTTACGGCAAGCAGACCAAGAAACTCAACGGAAACTCCAATTTCCTCGGCAGCAAAGGTGAGGACGGGNGAGAATGTCACCCATACTGCCTGTGAGGCGAACACAATGAATATGAAGCCCAATGTGAGCAGAGTCCTCATCTGAACCACTCGATGACAACGTTCTTTATCAGCTCAACTGCCATCTCCTCTGGAATCGCTTCGAGAAGCATTGGAATTACGCTTGAATCTATTCTGCCTTCCTCTATACCCTTGATGATATCTGCAAACTTCCCTTTTTCCGCAAGAGCAAAAATCTGTTTTGAATCCACTTCTGGCTTCATTTCTATTGCCCTTTCCGCATCCCTTATGAACTTCTCTGCAACTGATTCATGTACTGGGCTGAGGGCTAAGTGGATGTTGTCCGGGATGTTGAAGTCTTTCAGCCCCTTCTGTAGGTGAAGCTGCCAGCCAAATTTTTTTATGTTGTTTATGAATCCCATTAAGTCCAAATCTTCGTTGTAAAGGGATAGAACACTGCTCTCAACCTTGCCCACACTCTCAAAACCCAAATTTTTCATTCCTCGGTAAATTTTGTCTCTCGCTGACAGTACCTTCGCAGCAAGCTCTTTGTATCCATCAACGCCAAGATACTTTACCACCGCAAAAGATGCGGCCAATGGTCCCTCAGGCCTTGATGAAAGCACTGCTTGGTTTACAAAAACGTAGCCGGGTGAGGATACGTCAACATACATCGAGCACTTTTTGAGCTCAGGATTTTTGAAGAGAACAACAGATGCACCTTTGGGAGCGTAGCCGTATTTGTGCACATCTAAGGAGATAGAACTCACCCCTTCAACTCTGAAATCAAATAGTGGGATTTTCTCGCCGAGCATCTCAAAGAAGGGAAGGATGAATCCTCCAAGGCATGCATCAACGTGCAGCAGCACATTCTTCTCCAAGGCTATTTCGGCTATTTCCTCCACAGGGTCTATTGTGCCGAAAGGCCAGTTTGGAGCAGAGAGAGCTATTAAAGCTGTTTTTTCGCTGATGTTTTCTGCAAAAGCATCAACATCAGCCTTTGCTTCCTTAATGGGCATCCTTATAACCTTCAAGCCCAAGTAGTCAGCAGCCTTCAAAAATGCCGGATGTATCGTTACAGGGGCCAAGATTTCTGGAACAACTGCCTTGCCCTCTCTCTTCCTGTAGTAATCTCTCGCTGCCTTTACAGCCAGCATTATACTCTCCGTCCCCCCAAAGGTGTAGGAGCCAACAGTGCTGACATCACCGTGCATCAGATTCTTTGCAAAGCCTACAACCTCCTTTTCAAAGAATACGGCGCTTTTGAAGACTGTGAAGTCCAGAAGGTTCTTCTCTCCGAACATCTGCAGAGCTTTCTGCGCTATTTTCCTTATGTTCTCATCGCCCGTTTCATACACGTAGGCAAATAGCTTCCCGGAATGCGGGTCCAAGTCCTCCTTCTCAACCATCTCAAGAATCGAGAGAACTATGTCAATGCTCATCCTGTAAAATTAATTTTGATAAAAAATAAAGGTTTCGGCTCTATTTGAGTAGAAGTGTGCCCGATGGAAGTGTGATGGGTGGGGATGGAGACGCTAAGCAACCCATAATTCCGATTCCGATTAAGTTAAATAAAAAACTAAAAAAATCACTCAAACCAGAAGGCCATCCCACCCTCAAGAACCTTTACTTTCTCAAATCCTGCCCCTTTCAAAATTCTTGCTGCTTCATAGCTTCTCAGTCCGAGGGCGCAAACGGTTACGATTACGATCTCCTTATCCCTCGGAATCTCGCTCAGCCTCTCCCTGAGTTCCAGCAACGGAATGTTTGCGACCTTTTCCGAACTGATATGGTTCCTCTCAAACTCATCCTCACTTCTAACATCCAGTATGAAGATGCCGTCTTCTCTGTCAAGCATTTCCTTTAACTCGAAAACAGTAATGCCTTCAAACATCCCATCTCTCTTGTTCATTGCCACATTTGCGGCGGTGATTACAGGGTCGAGCGCGGGAGCGTAGGGNGGGGCATAAGCGAGGTCGAGGTTTGAAAGCTGGTCTATTGTCATCCCTGCTTGAACGGCCGTTGAAAGGATATCTATCCTCTTCGCTACCTCCCCCATCCCTGCCGCCTGTGCTCCCACAACCTTCCAAGTTCCCTTCTCAACCAGTAGCTTCAGCCTGATGTAGGCGGTGCCGGGATAATAATGCGCTCTATCTGGCCCAGGAGCAATAACACTCATATACTCGATTCCCGCATCCTTGGCTGCAGCCTCATTCACACCTGTTGCCGCAACGGTGAAGTCAAATATTTTAAAAACTGCAGTGTTAATCACACCGGGAAATACTGCCCTTCCACCAGTTATGTTCTCTCCAATAACCCTCCCCTGTTTGTTCGCCACGTCACCGAAGGGGGCGATAATCTTCCTGCCGGTAACGAGGTGATTGGTTTCAACGCAATCCCCACCTGCGTATATCCTCTCATCACTCGTCTGCATATACTCATTAACCCAAATAGCTCCTGTTTCTCCAATTTTCAGTCCTGCCCTCTCAGCAAGCTCGACATTGGGCCTTATACCTGTTGCAACAACAACGAGATCAGCGGAAATCTCCTTTCCGTTTGCCACTACCCCCTTGACCTTCCCATCACCTTCAACTATCTTTTCAACCCTCGTATTGGTAAGAACCTTTACTCCCTTCTCCTCCAGATGCTTCTCGACAAGTATTGCGATGTCCCTGTCCAGCATTGTCGGTGCAACTCTATCCATCATCTCGATAACTGTAACCTCCATGTCGAGGTTCTTCAAAGCTTCAGCAGACTCAAGACCGATGAGTCCTGCTCCAATAACAACAGCCTTCTCTGCTCCCTCCTCCCACATTTCAATTATCTTCTCAGCATCTTCTGCACTTGTAAGAGTGGTTACGCCTTCAGCATCAATTCCCTCAACTGGCGGTTTTACAGGCCTTGATCCCGTTGCAATGACGAGGTAATCGTAATTCAGCTCATCCTCCTTTCCGTTATTCACCACCCTAACAGTCCTCTTCTTCCTGTCAATCTCGATAGCTTTCGTGAGAGTCAAAATATCAATGTTCTTGAGCCTTTTGAAGTAATTTTCATCCCTAATTGCCCCATAGGTTGTCTCTCTTAGGTTGTCTATTTCATGAACGAGCCCGCCGATATAGTAGGGCAGCCCACATCTCCCGAGGGAAACATACTTTCCAGCTTCAACAACCGTTATCTTTGCCTCAGCATCTTTCCTTCTAATCCTCGAAGCTGCCTTGAGCCCAGCAGCACCACCGCCAATAACGACTACATTCATCGAATCACCCAGAAGAAGCTATTTTGTGGAAATAAATCACTTGCTATTTTTACTAACCCGAATTTTTGATATAAAAGAATGGAGCTCCTCAACCTTCGAAATTTCCTTCTTAACGTTTGAAAATATCCTCCTCTTTATTCCCGTATCCGGCACTTTACCGTAACTCTGCAGAGCCCTGATCAGTCCTCTCTCAATCTCCATCCCCCTGCTGTCATAATCGGTCATAATTATGGAATCTCTGTCCTTCACAATATCCGCTGTAGCGGCAAATCCCGAAAAAACGATTATCTCTCCCCTAACACCGAGATTCCTCAGTGATTCGGCATCCCTGACTCCTTCAACGATGATTACCCATCCTTCTCTTGCCCTTTCCTTCAAATCCTCTATTGCATCAAACAAGGGCTTATACTCATTCATATCTGATTCCCGGCTCTATCTGAACGATAACATCTGCAATAATTCCCCTCTTCATCCCACCCCTCACAACTGTAAAAGAGTTGAAGTATATTGCCCTCACGTTGCCAACTTCCTCATCAGTCGCACCGAATTTTCTTGCAATTTCCACAACCTTTTCAGTAACAACCTCCAGAATCTGCTCGTCGTCGGGAAGACTGCCAACTCTGAATGGACAGTCTTCAACACTACCGTTGTAGGCAGAAAATCCTTTTTCAGTGTCTATGCGAGCGTAGAGAGTCAGGCTTATCTTGGAGACTGCTACACCAACAGCATTAGCCGATTCGTAATGCTCAGGGATGATATGCTCCACACCAACCCTCCTCGCAATCTCCGGGATGAAATAGGGTGCCAGATATCCCGTTCCTATCAGCTTTTTGCAGCCAATATTCTCAACGGTCGAGGCTACAACTGAAACGTATTGCTCTATAACAGATTCTGCATCACATTCAACCGCTCTGGATGCCCTATAATCACCAATCTCATGACCGGCGCAATTCAAGGCGTCGGTGAGTGTAAAGTCTTTCCCACCAAAGGCGATGGACTTTCCGGATGTTGGTCTAAGCTTGCTGTTATCTACAAGTGAATCTCCGCCAAAGGGTATGCTGAAAGAGTCCACACACCTTATCAGAGTCTTTCTGCCCGCTATATCTATTCCCTCAACGATTCTTGGCATTCCGTCAACGATCTCAACAAAATCGGTTGAAGTTCCTCCAATGTCTATAACTAAGGCATCTTTCTCACCAGTCAGATATTTCGCCCCGAGAGCAACAGCGGCTGGAGATGAGTTGTAAAGCTCAGAAGGGTTTTCAAGGACGATTTGATAGGGCACTATACCTCCATCACCTTTAAAATAGTAGAAATCTCCAGCATATCCCTTTATAAGCTCTGTAAGGTTGTGGACTGTTTCTTTTATCTTTGCGTTCACGATAGTGGTGTTAATTCGGGCGGGAAAGTTCATTCCACCCGCAAAATGACTGCAGGCGACTTTCTTGCTGTCAACAAACTTTTTTACGATTCCATATATCCTATCTTCTATGTAGCTGTTTCTGACCGAAAATTTTGACGAAATTGCCACGTTATCAAATTTATTTTCCTTTACAACCCTCTCTACCTCCTCCTCCTCTATCTCCTCAGCCACATCACCTCTGTGGTTGATGTAACCCTTCAAAATTACCCCGTATTCAGAATAGTTCAAACCCGGTCCGGGGATGACGAGGCTGAGGGTTTGGTATTCACTAAATTTGGATATGATTAAATTTAAAGGCCATGAAGTGCTTACGACGACTTTTTCAGTTTTCAGATCAGCCATTTTTGATATTTCTTTGAGTATGCCACCGATACCAACATCATTGGAAAGTTTGATTGTTTTAATCTCATCGGAAACAATCGCAGCGTCCGTGTTGGTTCCTCCGACGTCAATTCCAATTATCATTATCTCCAGAAAATGGGGTCATATAAAAAAGCTTATCGTTTTATTCATAACTCTCCTTGATAAAAAACGATATAGCTGTAGCGATGAGCGATGCCATAAAGCAGAATTTGAAGGATAGTGCGTAAGCCTCTACGGGATACGCACCATTTTGCGAGCCAACAGTATCCATGAGATAGCCCATTATCACTTGAAATAACGCTCCACCAAAGAACGGAAAAACGTTCACAATGCTTGTGGCCATACCCGTAATCCTCAGAGGAAATATCTCCTTTATATAGGCATAAGCTACAGACCCTGCACCTCCGAAGAACCCGATCAGAAAGGATACCAGATACAGGTCTCCTACGCTCATACTTCCCGTGTGAAATGCAAGGAGGTAGGTGGCTGCGGTGAAACCAATACCGCCAAGGATCAGAAACCACTTTCTGGTTCGGAACACCCTATCTGACAGATATCCAATCACTGGAGCTCCAACAATCGTCCCTACACCAACCATCATCAATATTCCTCCAGCAGCATCCCTTGAAAGACCATAAATGTCCATAAGATACGGCCCTCCCCACAGCCCCTGATATCCCATCGTCACGCCGTATCTCAGAAACGCCGAAACTGCTATTATCCAGAGATACTTATTTGTAATTACCATTCTGAAAGTTTCAGATAAGCTGCCCTCCTCCACCGCAGAATCTTCCAGAGGCTCAAGCCCTACAGACTGTGGTGAGTCTCTCACAACTACCCAGCAGGTTATGGCGAGGAAGAGTGTGATTATACCGATGAGAAGGAATGCCGTCCTCCAGCCAAAGATTATTGCCATCATAGCTAAGGGATAAGCTGAGAGCAGAGCACCCATATTTCCCACTGCAAAGAGCACACCTGCTAAGGTTGCAAACTCGTGCTTTCTGAACCACTGGGAAAGAGCTTTGATTGTGGGGATGTAAACGCCGGAAACTCCAACACCAATCAGAAGACGGGCAAATACCACCATCGGAAATGAGCTTGAGATTGCAAAGAGCAGAGTGCCAGCAAAGGCGATAAAGGTGAAAAGTGTAGTCGTTTTTCTCGGCCCCTTGGTATCGGACAAAACTCCCACAGGTATTTGAAGGAGTGCGTAAGGGTAGAAGTAGGCTGAGGACATGAGACCGATGGCAAGGGCTGATACAGCAAACTCCTCCATTATCTCATCGGCCAAAACGGCTGTTGATGTTCTGTGGAAATAAACGAAAAAGTATATTGCAGATAAAACTGAAAAAATTGCCCAGCGATAACGGTATGTGCGCATCAATTATCATTGTTTGAGCCAAATATATGAATTTTTGGGATGGGTGAGAATTAAGGGTGATGGTCAAACTTTAAATCCTTTCAATCCTATTGAAGTTATAATGGAGGGCTGGCTGATTGATGCAGACTACATCACTGAAGATGGAAAAGCAATCATCCGATTGTGGTGCAAGGATGATGAGGGCATTTTTGTAGCCTATGACAGCAACTTCAGACCCTATTTTTACGTTATCGGTGTTGATGAAGACATTATTGAAAATGCTGTTGTCAAGACAAGGAAGGAGGACATCAAGCCTGCTTCCTATGAAAGGATAAAGATCAAGTCACTCGGCAGGAATTTTGAGGGATTTATCATTTATGCCCACCACCCACAGCATGTTCCAAAGCTGAGGGAATACTTCTCTCAGTTTGGAGATGTCAGAGAGGCTGACATTCCCTTTGCATATCGCTATCTGATAGACAGAGATTTGGCGTGCATGGACGGTGTGGAAATTGAAGGGAAGGAGATAAAAGGAAAAATCAGAAGTTATGAAATTGAGGAGATTAGAAGGAAGAGCAGAATTGAGTTTCCTGAGCTTAAGATTTTCGTTTTTGATTGTGAAATGCTATCCTCCTTTGGAATGCCCGATTCTGATAACGACCCGATTATCGTTATCTCCACAAAAATGGATGATGAGGAGGAAAAGATTCTCACAGGCAAGGAAAGGGAGATACTCTCCAGCTTTGTAAAGCTAATCAAGGACTACGATCCGGATATAATCGTTGGCTACAATCAGGATGGGTTTGACTGGCCCTACATCAGAAAGAGGGCTGAAAAGCTGAAAGTTAGCCTTGACATAGGTAGGGACGGGTCGAATCTGACCTTCAGGGGTGGCAGGCCGAAGATTACGGGTAGATTGAATGTTGACTTGTATGACATAGCAGTTAGAATTTCCGACATAAAGATCAAGAAGCTTGAAAATGTTGCAGAGTATCTCGGAACGAAGATTGAAATCGCAGATATTGAGGCGAAGGACATCTATAGATACTGGATGAAGGGAGAAAAGGAGAGGGTGCTCACATACGCAAAGCAGGATGTTATCAACACCTACTTGATAGCGAAAGAGCTTCTTCCTATGCATTACGAGCTTTCCAAGATGATAAGACTCCCAGTGGATGATGTCACGCGGATGGGGAGGGGAAAGCAGGTTGACTGGCTTCTTTTAAGCGAGGCAAGAAAAATTGGAGAGGTTGCCCCGAACCCACCGGAACATGCAGAGAGCTACGAAGGGGCGTTCGTTCTCGAACCTGAGAGGGGTTTGCATGAGAATGTTGTCTGTCTTGACTTTGCCAGCATGTATCCATCCATCATGATAGCCTTCAACATCAGCCCCGATACCTACGGATGTAGAGAGGATTGCTACACAGCCCCTGAAGTCGGACACAGCTTCAGAAAAAGTCCTGATGGGTTTTTCAAACGAATTCTGAGGATGCTCATTGAAAGAAGAAAGGAAATCAAGGCGGAGATGAAAAAACTGGATTACAACAGCCCAGAATACAGACTGCTCGACATCAAGCAGCAGACCCTTAAAGTTCTGACCAATTCCTTCTACGGCTACATGGGCTGGAATCTTGCCAGATGGTACTGTCATCCATGTGCTGAAGCAACAACAGCTTGGGGGAGATATTTTATCAGGAAATCAGCCAAAATTGCCGAGAGTATGGGCTTTAAAGTTCTGTATGGAGATACTGATAGCATCTTCGTAACGAAGCCAGCAAGCCTTGAAGAGCTTAAATCAGAGATTGAGAAGCTTATAAACAAACTTTCAGAGGAGCTTCCAATCCAGATTGAAGTGGATGAGTATTACAGCGCGATATTCTTCGTTGAAAAGAAGAGATACGCTGGACTAACAGCAGATGAAAGGCTCGTCGTTAAGGGTCTGGAGGTTAGGAGGGGAGACTGGTGCGAGCTTGCAAAGAAAGTGCAGAAAAAGGTAATAGAGATAATACTGAAGGGGAAAAATCCTGAAAAAGCCGTTTCACTCGTTAAGGAAGTCATATCTGACATAAAATCTGGAAAGATATCGCTCGAAGATGTTGTTATCTACAAGGGTCTGACCAAAAAGCCTTCCAAATATGAATCAATGCAGGCTCATGTCAAAGCTGCGTTAAAGGCGAGAGAACTGGGTATAGTTTACCCAGTCTCCTCAAAGATAGGATACGTGATTGTAAAGGGTTCGGGCAATGTTGGAGACAGGGCATACCCAATAGACCTTATTGAGGAATTTGACGGAGAAGTGATAAAGATAAAGACGAAAAGTGGCATTATGACGAAGAAGCTGGATAAAGACTACTATGTTGACAACCAGATAATCCCCTCTGTCCTGAGAATTCTTGAAAGATTCGGGTACAACGAGGCGAATTTAAAGGGCACCTCTCAGCTGAGCTTGGATTCATTCTTTTAGATAGGCCCTAATTTTGGAGGCACATGAGGCGCAGAAGTATGAGCCTTTAATGTCAACCTCTGCAAGGCTGTTTGAGAAGCTCATAACACAACTTCTGTTTCTGCAGTGCTTCAGACCGAGAACGTGCCCTATCTCGTGAACAGCCTCCTTGATTAACCTCTCTTCAGTAACTCTGCTGTCCATACTTCTGAGCCTGTAAATTGAAACTATCGCCCTGTTTCCATTCAATTCAGCCTCTCCAAAGACGAAGTTCATCCTGTCAGCGTAAATGTCCCTGTCGGTGACACCTAAGGTAATCCAAACCGGCTTTAGCTTTCTTAAAAGGCAAGTTGAGTTGAACTGATACCTCATAGGGTTAAAACAGGACATGTCGAGAGTTGTCGGAGCAAGTATACTGATTTGGGCGTTAAACCTGTCTGCCAGACCCCTTTCAAGTGAAAAAATCAAATCCTCTTCCAAATCCCCAATTGGCTGAATGAGAATTCTCATTACACCTCTCACAGTATCTCCCAAACCCTCTCTCCAACAACCTTCGCGACATCAATTCCGAAGGTGGATAGGATATACCAGCCCCCGTAGATCGTTCCGATCATACTTCCAATGTTTGTCAGGGCTGCAACAAGTAGAACTCTAAAGAATCTGTTGTTGAGCATATCACGGAAGCTTTCAGCCTCCACAAGCCCTGAGAAGTCATCCACCGTCGGCTTTCTTATCCATGCCTCCACAAGTCCAGAAACCCATCCCGCTGCTATCAGAGGGTTGAGGGATGTGAGCCATGCAAAGAGAAAAGCTGCAGCAATGGATAGTGGATGACCCCTTGCGATTGCAGCTCCGATAGCAGAAAGAATGCCGTTGATTAAAAACCAGAAAATGAAGGCCTGAATCAGTATCTCTGTGTTAAGGGAGACAGTTATGAGAACGAAGGTGGCTACTATCAGAGCCGTGAACGCTGCGGTAAAATACTTCAGCAAGCTCCTACCCTTTCTAACCTCCTCAAGCTCCCTTATGTTAACCGGATTGTATTTGAGCCTCTCCAAAGCATTCTCTATCCCCTTTCTATGCCCTGCACCTACAACAGCCACGATTTTGTCATACCTCGAAAAGGCATTCAAGAGGTTTGCTGCCATGTAGGTATCTCTTTCATCAATCAGGACCTTGGCAGCATTTGGAGATATTTTCCTGAATTCCTTTATCAGAATATCCAGAACATCCTCTTCGAGCATTTCATCAACATCAATATCCTCCCCAGAGAACATGCTTTTGACCAGATGCCATATAAGCTTCAGCTTTTCAAAAAAGCTCAGACTCTGCCAGAACCTGCTGAAGGTTATTCCGATGTCCCTGTCAATAAGCAGAACATCAGCCCCGACGCTTCTAGCCTTCTCCACAGCAGCAAGCATTTCTGCGCCGGGCTTTACCCCGTATTCTTCTCCAAACTTACGCTGGAAATAGGAAAGAACAAGTTGAAAGAGGAGCTGAAAAACGTTTCCTTTCCTTATAACGTCCGTAACAGGAATTTCATCCTTTACTCCGTGGACAAGGGCTCTATACCTTCTTGGACATAACTCAACAGCAACAGCATCAGGCTTTTCAGCCTCAATAATCTCATTTACCTCTTCAATACTCCTCCTCGATACATGCGCTGTACCGATGATTATTAGCCTCTTTTCCAACCCATCACCTCCATAGCTTCGAGTATGTCCTTCAGCCTCATGATGTCACTCCTCGAAATGATACCCACCACTTTACTATTTTCCACCACTGGCAGTCTACCAATCCCTCTCTCACTCATGATTTTAAAAGCCTCAAAGACAGACTTATGAGGCTCAATTGTAACAACATCCTTAGACATTACTTTCTCCACCGTATCATCAGGGTCTGCTCCCATGATGTCCTTCAACGTAACGATTCCAACAAGTCTGTCATCCTCCATCACCGGGTATCCGAGATGTTTGTGCTTCAGTAGCACCTCTATGACTTCCGAAACCTTTGCTGTTGGTGATAAAGAAAGCACGTCTCTGCTCATAACATCCTCAACCTTAACCCGTCCAAGAATATTTTCAAGCAGAACGAGCCTTTCTTCCTCGCTCGCCCCGATGTATATGAACAGTGCTATCAGAATAAGCCACGGGTTATAGAATATACCCAATATAGCCATAACGATTGCTAAACCCCTCCCAACTTCTGCAGCTATCCTCGTTGCCTTGGCGTAGCTCATTCTTTCCGCGAGGAAGCTTCTCAGGATTCTTCCACCATCCATTGGAAAGGCCGGAATCAGGTTGAAGAGGGCAAGAACGAGGTTGAAATAGGCAAAAAGTGTGAAGAATGCGGATACGACGGTATGGGGGGNAAATGAGAGGAAGAAAGACAATGCGGCAATACAAATGCTTGCAGCAGGTCCGGCAATCGCAACAGCGAACTCCTCTCTGGGCTTTTTCGGCATCTTTTCCATCATCGCAACTCCACCAAATATGAAGAGCATGATTTTCCTGACTTTAACCCCGTATCTGCGGGCGAATATGGAGTGGGAAAGTTCGTGAAGGAGTATTGACGCAAATAATGCTACTGCAGAAGTAGTTGACAGGGCGATTCTTTCAACAGTGGGGAAATTAGCGAATCCGAAAGGAGGGGGTGTAACCATGAATGCGTAAATCAGAAGCATGAGTAGAATCAGCAGGCTGATATGCACCTCCACATCAATTCCTGAAACTCTGAAAATTCTGAAGGATGCTCGCATGTCTTTATGTGTGGCAGCGCTTATAATAAATCTAATCCAACGCTCACTCTGCGGGCATAAACATCATCTATTGCGAACACACTTTGAACTAAAATTCAAACAATCGGAAAAGGTTATATTTTATCTGAATAACACTCAAAAAGTGATGGAAATGATGAATGGTAAAGAGTATATCGAGAGCTTGAGAAAATACAGGCCAAGAATTTACTTTATGGGGAAAAGAATAGACAGTGTGGCAGATGATCCAATTCTTGCACCCCACGTGAATGCCGCGGCAATGACGTATGAACTCGCTCACGATCCAAGGTATGCGGAGATAATGACTGCCACCTCGCATCTGACTGGCGAGAAAATCAACCGATTTACCCACATTCACCAAAGCACGGACGACCTTGTTAAGAAGGTGAGGATGATGAGACTTCTCGGCAGAAAGACCGGGAGCTGCTTTCAGCGGTGTGTCGGACTTGATGCGATAAACGCACTCTACATAACAACCTACGACGTGGATCAAAAATACGGAACAGATTACCACGAGAGGGTCAAGGAGTATATCAGGTATGTCCAGAAAAACGACCTGATGGTTGCCGGTGCGATGACCGATGTTAAGGGAGATCGCAGCTTAAGACCGCATCAACAGGCTGATCCAGACCTATACCTTAGGGTTGTGGAAAGGAGAGGGGACGGTATAGTCGTGAGGGGGGCGAAGGCTCACATAACCGGCGTTGCCAACTCTCACGAAATCATTGCACTGCCAACGAGGGCGATGGGTGAAGAAGATAAGGACTATGCTGTCGCATTTGCTGTACCCGTTGATGCTGAGGGTGTTACAATGATATTCGGCAGGCAGACGAATGATCTTAGGAGGCTTGATGGAGATATAGACTGCGGAAATGCGAAGTATGCGACCGTTGGTGGAGAGGCTTTGGTAGTATTCGACGATGTCTTTGTGCCATGGGAAAGGGTTTTCATGTGCGGGGAGTACGACTTCACCTCTGAGCTTGTAGAGACCTTCGCCACCTTCCACAGGCAAAACTACGGAGGCTGCAAGGTTGGTGTTGCTGATGTTCTGATAGGAGCATCTGCATGTATTGCCGAATACAACGGAGTTGAGGGAGCTTCTCACATCGTAGACAAGCTGACGGAGATGATCCACATGGCAGAAACATGCTGGTGCTGCTCTCTTGCATGCTCTTATGAGGGGTTTAAGACTCCATCGGGAGCATACATGCCTAACCTGTTGCTTGCGAATGTTACAAAGCTGAATATCACTCGCCTGCCCTACGAGTGGTCGAGGCTCTCTCAAGACCTTGCCGGGGGATTTGTGATAACAACACCATCCGAACTGGACTACAGAAACCCCGAAACGAGGGAAATGGTTGAGAAATACCTGAAGGGGAGGGCAGAAATTCCGACCGAGCATAGGCTGAGGATGTTCAGACTTATAGAGAACCTGTCTATCGGCGCGGAACTGCCAGAATCCATGCACGGTGCTGGCTCCCCAGCAGCTCAGAAGATCATGATATGGAGGAGGAGCAACATTGACATGAAGAAAGAGGAGGCAAAAAGGATTGCAGGAATTAAGCGGGATGAAGATTTCGAGAGAGTGAGAGGAAATCAAAAATGAAAGTTCTGATCAGATACTGTGGGGGTTGCAATCCCGAATACTTAAGGGAAAAGGTTGAGGAAATACTGAGAAAAAATTTCCACTCCTTTGAATTTTTTCACTCTGGAAGCAAAACTGGAGCCGATCTCGTAGTTCTGATAAATGGTTGTAGAAAAAACTGTCTTAACGAAGAATTTGTGCGGTCTGTCTGCTTTGACTCGGACGTTGGCGAGAAAGATATTGTGGAGAGAGTTAAGAGGGTACTGAGTAGAAAAAATTAAATATTAACACACCTAAAAAAAGTTGAGTATGATAGACGTCATAATGACTGGAGAGGTGTTGAAGACTGTTACAAGGGCTGTTGTGGCTCTCGTCAGTGAAGCAAGAATGCATTTTCTCGAAAAAGGTCTCCATTCACGTGCGGTAGACCCGGCAAACGTTGCGATGGTTATCGTAGATGTGCCGAGGGATAGCTTTGAGGTTTACAATATTGATGAGGAAAAGACCGTAGGCGTTGATATGGACAGAGTATTTGATATCAGCAAATCTATTTCGGCAAAGGACCTTGTTGAACTAAGTGTTCAGGATGAGAGCACACTCAGGATAAAGTTCGGAAGTGTTGAGTATAAAGTCGCCCTCATTGATCCTTCAGCCATTAGAAAGGAGCCAAAAATTCCCGAACTCGAACTTCCTGCGAAAATAGTCATAGACGCAGGTGAGTTCAAGAAGGCAATTGCCGCAGCAGACAAAATCAGTGACCATGTAGTGTTCAAATCCGATAGAGACGGATTCAAGATTGAGGCAAGGGGTGACGTGGACAGTATAATGTTCCAGATGAGTGAGACTGAGCTTATCGAATTTAACGGGGGAGAGGCGAGGAGTATGTTCAGTGTTGACTACCTCAAGGAGTTCTGCAAGGTAGCAGGCAGCGGTGATCTTTTAACGATCCACCTCGGAACCAATTATCCCGTAAGACTGGTATTCGAACTCGTTGGTGGGAAGACAAGGGTCGAATACATTCTTGCACCGCGCATCGAAGCCGAATAATGAAATATCTTCCTCTTTTACCCCTCCTAACTCGATATCCTTTCCTAAGACTCTCCTCAAGGGTTTTCACCTTCGACGTTGCAAAGGGACTTGAGGCGTCTCCAGACGCTATTGAGGTCGCGAAGGAAATTGTAAGCCACGCGATTGATGGAAAGATATACAGAGATAGATATGTCGAGGAAGCAGACTTCTTCTGTGTCGGTTGTGATGGGCGTTGCTACGATTGTTCTGAGAAAGGAAGCTTTGTTAACTGTGATCTCTGCATGAAGTGTTTTGAGAACTGCTCTTATGACTATCCAGAGGACATCTACCGAGAGTGGTATAGAAAGGCGGAATTGTCCCTTTTGTCCCATATCTCCTCGAGGATGATTGTCTCGGCTCTCGATGACTGGGTCAGGATGAGGTATGCAGTGAATGAATCAAGCTACTATGCAGAGTTGATGAGAAACGATGTAGGTTTGAAAAAACCAGAGATAAAGAAGCAAGATGGTGATGTCGTTCTCAGGCTGATAGCTCTGGATATAGGTGTGAAACTGAAGGGGTGGGATGTGCACGTTTCGACCTACGTTAAAGCGTCTTCAAGGATTAGGGACGAGAGGNGGAGACTCGTAAACAGAAAGCTGAAAGACGGCTTTGTTGAGACAGCGAAAGCAGAGGTTATTCGAATCATTGAGGAAATGTTGAGGGCAAAGCTCTTCGAAAAAGTACCGGTCATACCCTCCATCCAGCCCGCTGTAAAGGAGCTAAGCAGAAAAGCAGCGAGAGAAGCGAAGAGATTCAGCTTTGATCTCGGTGAGGTTGATCTGAAATGTCTGCCACCCTGCATGAAGGAAATACTTTCTGAACTGCAGAGGGGTATGAACGTCCCCCACACTGCAAGATTTGCTCTCACATCGTTTTTGCTTAACATCGGAATGGATGTTGAGGGCATAATTACTCTGTTTAAGTCTGCTCCGGATTTTGATGAGGAGAAGACAAGATATCAGGTAGAGCACATCGCTGGAGAGAGAGGAAAGGGATCTGAATACACCTCTCCCTCATGCGACACAATGAGGACATACCAGAACTGCGTCTGGGATTGCGGAGTTTCACATCCCCTAATATATTATAAAAAATGTAAATCAAAAAGAAAATAACTTTACAGCTCTCTAAGAGCGACCTTTATGTCCTCAGCCTTAACAGTCTTTCTTCCTGCATGTTTTGCAAGTTCGGAAGCCTTCTTCGAAAGTTTTAGAGCATAATCTTCAATTGCCTTCGCCAGTTCGACCTTTGCATTCTCACTGACTCTTGTTGCTCCAGCCTTCCTCAGCAGCCTTTCCACAGGAGCAAGTGGAAGCTCCATCACACACACCTCCATTCAGGTTTACTCCTTCCAATAATTTAGGTGTCAAAATCTTATATAAATTTTTTCATGAAATACACTTTTCAGTGGGCAAAATAGTTAAAGGCACATCAACTGCATCAAGCTATCCCAAAGATTAGGTTGGGATAAAATTAGGTTGGATGATGATGCTGTAACAACATCCCGTAATCTCAATCACAACTCCACATCGTAAATAAGCCCAATATTAGTAACTCTTGCCTCTCTGCTTAATCTATGTTCTTTAACAACATCATTTATTATATGGATTACTATAAAGCCTCTGAGGGTCAAATAGTCAGAAATGAACTTTCTATGGCATTTCCAGAAAAACTTTTCAGAGCACATTATGGCAACCTTTCTCTTCTCTGCAATTTCGATCAATTTTTCGACTTCCTCTCTGAACTCCTTAGTCAGCATGTAATCAGCATAATTTCTGAATCCCCTGCTCTTTATGGCTGTGTTAGGAGAATTTTCCAGAATCTTTTTTCTATATCCTCCAAGTCCCTCAAACCAGATGTAGTCAATTCCAACATCTTTGAGACTCTTCTTTAGCTTGTCCTGATTAAAATGCTCGTATTTGGAACTGGGAAACCTTCTCACGTCAGCAAGAACTTCCACTGAATGTTCTATCAGAAGCCTCTTGAACTCCTCTATGCTTCTGTTAGAATGTCCTATCGTGTAAATTTCTTTCAAAGCTCTTCCACGCCGAGATACTTCATTGCTCTCTCCGGGTTGACCTGATATGCATGGATGACATGAGCCACATCCTTGAACGATCTGATTCCGTTTGAAGTCATGAACTCCAGCACCCTCCTTCTCCTCTCCAGCTCCTCGTTCAGCTCTCTCACACTCCAGCCTCTCTGCCTTCTTATCTCCTCCAAGGCTTTAGAGGTTC
>Ga0180907_101_pt1 | contig 57943 bp, 65 predicted proteins | sample Deesub1362A_J573_FD_124170 | JGI IMG/M metagenome (GOLD analysis project Ga0180907, IMG submission 124170) | Archaeoglobus sp. JdFR-39
GGGTGTTGCTTCAAAGCTTTTCGATGAGGTGTTGGGGGAATGAGTAGGGTTTATAAGGTCAAAAATTTCAGGACTATACATTGCCGTAAACAATGTCTAAAATTTAGCTAAAAAGAATAAAAGCAAAGCAAAAAATCAAAAAATTAGTTTATGTGAAGGCCGCTGGTATTGCCTTCGTCAGCTTTATCAGTGCAACAACATCATGCACCATCGTCTCTGCAAGTGCTCTTGCATATGCCTGCAGTATTGTTTCACCAGCCTGATAGGTGTAGTTTGCGTCGGCCAGAACCTGAGTCTGGTTCTTGAAGAGCATTGCAAGGCCGTAATCGCCGTTTGGATTGCCGAAGACTGTTGAGGCGTTGCTGCCGAGGTAGCTGAAGGCAAGACCCACATACGTTAAGTCTGTGTTGTTGTTCGCGATCGCATCAAGAACTGTTGCTGTAATCTGGTTGTTCCACCCGGCAATCACCAAGCCTCCATATGCAATACCCCAGAGGTTCTGGAACACATACCATCCCAAACCTTGCACAGTTGCAGAGTCATTCGCTGCATTCAGCACATCAAGGAATTTATTGCCGAGTTCAAGATTTGAAATCGTATTCCTCAGCATCGCTGCAGCAAAGTCATTACCCTCCATCTGATAGTTATTCGCAGCCATCGCTGGAGCCATTATTATTATCAGTGCCAGAGCCATACCAACTACCACATACTTCATACTTCACACCTCCTAAACTTCTATCTAACAATAATTTTTGACGAAACCATTGTATTTAAATTTTTTGTTATTAATCAATAATAATGTCTTCAATAATGGTAATTATAATCATTAGAGAGAAGGTAGTAAATCTCTTTCCTGTTCTGAGAAATAATGCAGCCAGAAACTTCAAATTCTCCCCTGAAATCTGCTTCTTCCTTATCTCCAACCTTGTGAACAAACAAAACCTTTCCNCCTTTTTTCAGTTTCGGCATAAACCTTCTTAGGGCAATTATGGATGATGAAAAGGGAAGGGTGAGGTCGTGAAGGATTAGGTCAAGCTCTGGAAGAACAGAGATGTCGAACGTGAAGGCATCTGCAATGAACACCTTCACGTTTGGCTTTTGCCTTTCAATTTCCCTCAATTGCTCCTCAAACTCCCTGCTATACTCAATGCCGTAAACCTCCCTCGCCCTCTCACTGGCATAGAGCAAAAACCCTCCGGCTGAACTTCCAATATCCAAAACAACTTCATTGCCAGAAAAGAGATTGAATTTTTCGTCAATCTCCCTGAGCTTCCAGTATCCCCTCGGCCTCTCAGGTTCGAGAACCTCTATTTCCGCATTGAAATCTACTTCCGCTGATGGTTTTGTAATTACAGACCCATTTACCACTACAAAGCCCCGCCTGATTGCTTCCTTCGCCCTGCTTCTCGATGTGAAAAAGCCCCTTTTAACGACCAGAAGGTCGAGCCTCATAGAATTTCAGCCACTATCTCCGCCACCTCCATCGGCGTTTTCCCAACCCTTGCCCCTGCAGATTCGAGAGCTTTAATCTTTGATCGTGCTGTGCCAACACCNCCCTCTATAATCGCCCCGGCATGTCCCATCCTTTTGCCAGGAGGAGCTGTTAAACCGGCAACATAGCCAACTACAGGCTTTGACATCTCCCTGATAAACTCTGCAGCTATCTCCTCATCTCNCCCGCCAATCTCGCCAACCATAACCACAGCCTTGGTTTCGTCATCATCTTCAAACAGTCTGAGTATCTCAACAAAGTCTGTGCCAATGATTCTATCCCCCCCAATACCAATCACTGTTGACTGCCCTACACCAAGCTTCGTGAGATTGTAGGCTATCTGATAGGTCAGAGTTCCGCTCCTCGAAACGATTCCCACATTTCCGGGTTTGAATATCTGCACCGGCATGATGCCGAGATGCGACTTTCCCGGACTGATTATTCCCGGACAGTTTGGACCGATGAGCGTTGCTCCAGCCTCCTTAACCCTCCAGTATACCTTCAGCTCATCATGAACAGGAATGCCCTCGGTTATGCAGACTATAACACCCAACCCTGCATCTACAGCCTCCATCACTGCATCAGCAGCAAATGGAGCGGGAACGAAGATAACAGAAGCGTTCGCATCCGTTTCCTTTACAGCCTCCTTAACACTGTCGAAAACTGGCACACTGAGAACCTCCGTACCACCCTTCCCCGGAGTGACGCCTGCAACAATTCTTGTTCCATATTTGAGCATCCTCTCCGTATGGAATTTTCCCTGATATCCAGTTATTCCCTGCACAATAACTCTTGTGTTTTCATCAACGATTATCGCCATTTTATCNCCCCAGACTAACCGCCTTCTCTGCTCCCTCCTCCATCGTCTCGACGATGTGGAAGTTGGGTCTGTCTTTTGCAAATTCCTCCATAATTTTCCTCCCCTCTTCCTCGTTTGTGCCTGCAAGTCTCACAACCACGGGAATCTTAACATCGCTCAGTGCCTCAACCAAGCCCTTAGCAACTTCATCACACCTCGTTATTCCCCCAAATATGTTGATGAAGACCACCTTAACGTTTCTGTCACTCAAAATCACATTCATAGCTTCTCTAACTACCTCTTCTGAGGCTCCACCCCCAATGTCGAGGAAGTTTGCCGGCTTCCCACCGTAGAGGTAAATCAAATCCATGGTTGCCATTGCCATTCCAGCTCCGTTTGCAAGTACTCCAACACTTCCATCGAGCTTTACGTAGTTCAAACCCTTCTCCATTGCTACTCTCTCCATCTGATCAGCTTCTGTGTAATCTCTAAGCTCTTCAAGCTCCTTGTGTCTGAACAGAGCACTATCGTCAATGTTCAGTCTTGCATCTGCCGCGACGAGCCCGTCAGGAGTTGCAACGAGTGGATTTATCTCAACAAGCTCCGCCTCGTAGTGAACCATTATTCTATACAGGGTTTTCAGGATTGAAGTAACTTCCCTCCAGTATTCCCTTGGCATTTCGGACTTTATCAAAAGCTCCCTTATCTGATAATCCCATAGACCCCACTTCGGGTTTACTGTAACTCTCGCTATCTTTTCAGGATACTTAACGGCGATCTCTTCAATGTCCATTCCACCAACGGAGCTCAAAATGGCTGCAATACCCTTATTGGCTCTATCTATGGTCAAACCGGCATACATTTCTTGCCTAATGTCAACCATCTCCTCAACATAAATCTTATCAACCACATGGCCTTTGATTACAGAACCGAACATATTCTTGGCTTTTTCAACAGCCTCTTCAACACTATAAACCCTCTTTATTCCACCTGCCTTCCCTCTGCCTCCAACAAGAATCTGCGATTTCAGCACAACTTTCCCACCGAGGTCTTCTGCAATCCTCCTTACATCATCAATGGTAGTCGCAAGTTCTCCCCTTGCAACCTTTATACCATGCTTTGAGAAAATCTGCTTCGCCTGATACTCGTGAAGTCTCATGGAGTTAGTTGTCGAGAAGTAAATTAAATTTCCCATTTCAATCTTTAATTGCACAGGATTGGCAGGCAGAAAGAATTTTTATTGATTGACAAGAAAATCAGAACATGTTCAAAAGCCCCGTTGATGCAGCCATTGCTGCGAGTCTTTCTCTGTTGCTTGAGGTTTCCGGCAACCCCAAAGCGGGGAATGTGGATAGGGAGCATGACCTTGAAGATTTGAAATACGAGCACTTTATTGCCTCCTCGGTAGGAGCTTTTCCAGCTTTTCTGATGGTTGCTGAAAAGGGTAAAATCGGTGAAGGTGTATTTTTAGCGGTTAAGGAGAGCATGAGGTGGCATAAAGCTGAAAACGTTCATTTTGGGGCATTCCTACTTCTCATTCCTCTGATCGCATCTTGGAGAGGGGCTGGAATGAGGAGGATTGCAGAAAAAGCGGTTGGAATGCTTAAAAATACAGGATATGAGGATAGTCTGAGGGTTCTTGAGGCTTTCAAAATGTGTGGTGCGAGGGTTGTAAGGGCTGAGAAGCTGAATCTTCAGAACGAGAAGACCGAGAAGGATATAAGAGAGAAAAAAATAAACCTCTACGAGTGGATGAAAATGGCTCCTGAAGAGAACCTGATAGCCAAAGAGCTTGTTGAAGGTTATAAAATCAGCCTTTACGGAGCAGATTTTATTCTAAACTCGAAAATGGATGTGAACGCAACCATCACTGCACTGTACCATGATCTTCTTTCCAAGTATCCTGATCCACTTATCATGGCAAAGAAGGGAAGAGACTACGCACTGAAAGTTGTGGAGTGGGCAAAAAGTGCGAATGGTAATCTGGAAAAACTCAGAGAACTTGACGAAAGGCTCATAAGGGACGATGCAAACCCCGGAACGATAGCCGACCTTACCGCTTCGTCAATTTACCTCGCAATTTCAGAGGGGTGGAGAATTTGAGACTTGCAGATTTCGGATTCGTTGAGGGAATAAACGAGATAATCGCAATAACCAGAAATGCTGACGGAACCTGGAACACTGCACCGATCGGAGTTATGGTTGAAGACAGCAGTTCGACATCGGCAAAGGCAAGACTCTACAGGTCACATACGAGAGAGAATGTAAAAAGAGAGGGGATTATGTATGCAAACGTTGTATGGGACGCTGAAATCTTCGCCATCGCATCCTTTGACGATCTTGGAGAGAGCTTTTTCGAGAGTCTCAATCCACCAGTATTGAGAAACTCTGCGGGATGGTGCAAATTCAGAGCCATGCTGAAAGGAGCTTATGCTAACCTTGAGCTTCTCGATGGAGAGATTCTGAGGAGAGAAATCAGGACAGTCAATAGAGGATTCAATGCTGTGATTGAGGCTTTGGTTCACGCAACAAGACACGTCATTCTGAAGGATGAGAAGATGAGAAAAGAGTTGCTTGAAAAAATCCTTTATTACAGAGAAATCGCTGAGAAATGTGGGGGAGAGAAGGAAAAAAAGGCATTTAAAGTAATTATGGATAGATTGCGCTAACTCTGCCCTTCCCCTTCCTCTCCCTTCTCCTCTCCCTTCTCTTCCTCCTTCTTCGGAGGCCATGGGTGAATCTTTATTTTGTGGTCACATAGCTTCTGCACTATTTCGAGCTTTGGTTCTCTGAATTCAGCATAGTCCTTCTCCCTGATGTAGTCAAGAATCTCCTTGGCTACATCTGTTCTGACCATCACCGTGGAAAAGCGGTTGGCACTGCCAACACTTCCTACGCTGACGTCACTCTCCACTGCTGCAAAATCCTGACAGACTTTGCAGCCTGAAGGTATTATTTCCTCAAAATCTTTGACGGGAATTCTCACCTTGCTTCCATCCTTCATTTCCACAATAAACTTGCCCTTTTTTATGTCAGTCTTAACGGCATTCCTCAAATCAGCGTTCGCCTTCTCCAGCAAGAAGTTGTATAGATCGTGATGATAGAAGTTTTCGGTGCAGAACAGACCGATTGCAAGTTTAACTCTTTCAAACTTCTTGAAGGCCTTTTGCATTTTTCTCACAGCAGATACCATGCAGGGAGTACCGACAAATCCAACAGCCTCAGATTTAAGCACCGCTTCTTTCAGAGCGGGCAAAACATCAGCATAGCAGTACTTCGTCCCTGTTATCTTGCGGTCGTAAAGTTGCTCTGCCGATTTTATAGTGACGATCTTTGTTCTCCAGTTGGAATCTCTCGCAACAAAAATCGCTCTCTCTATCACACCCATTTCAAGGGCTGAAGCTGTGAACTCAGTAACCATTGCTCCATCCTGCCCGACAAACCTCTTTGACCTTGCTGCCACAATTTCTTTGTACTCGCCAAGCCCACTTAGCGGAGTGTATTCCCATCTCGGGCATACCTTAATGCAAGCTCCACAGTCAACACACTCCTTTATCCAGTTCGGAAAGTCAATGGGGACGTCTCCGGCTGTTATGCCATCAACAGGGCATATTGATGCACAGGCAGCGCAGTGGCAGCATAAACCTGTGTCAATTACCTCAGCCTTCAAATTACCAAAATACTTTTTCTTGTGCTTTTTCTCAGGCAATGGAAACTGCCACTCCCTCGCGATCATTCTCCCACCTCTTCAAGCGTCAGTATCTGCATCGGGCACTGCCTCACGCATAATCCGCATCCCGTGCACAGCTCTGTCTGAACTTCCAAAATACATCCGGTGCCCGTAACCTCTTCTTCTATAGTTATCTCACACCTCTCAACCTTTATTGCATTCTGCGGACAGACGTTTACACACAGCCTGCAGCCAAGACAGTTCTCTGGATCGGCACATGCAGCCTTTCTTGGCTTGACAACGACGGGTTTTGGTGCAACCTCCAGCTTATCCATCTCTTTCTTTCTTACCAGCTTCCAAGTGTTTCTGTCAACGTAATACTCTACCGTCTGAATCTCCTCCCTGACAATTTCAGGAAGCTTAGCTATATGCTTGGCGCTCAGCCTCATCTCCTCCATTGCCTTGAAGGCAATATCATGAACCTTGCTCGTGTTCAAAGCTCCGGTTGGACAGCTATCCACGCAGAAATGACAGAAAATACACTTCGCATAATCTATCCCCGGATAGGCATTTTCAAAGTATTCCATCTGAATTGCATTGGCAGGGCAAATCTGGGCACAGCGGAAGCAGCTTATGCACTTTTCCTTGTCAAAGACGATGAATCCTCTGAAGCATTCAGGATACTTTCTCCTCTCTCTCGGATACTCAACCGTGATTCTGTCGGGCTTGATCGCCTGCCTTACAGCCTCACCGAAGGCTTCAGCATGCCTTTTGAGAGTTTCTACCGGATCAGTCTTAACTTTCTCCAGCCTGATCATGATAACCACACTCCTACAGCCCCTCCAATAATCAGGGCGACAATCGAAAGGGCGAGCATTGAAGTCCAGCCTATTCTCAGAGCCTGATCGAGCCTGTATCTGGCGTAGATTGACCTAACGATTACAAGTATCGAGATCACAACGACTGATTTGATGAAGAGCCATAATGGTCCGTTGAGGTCGCCGAGAAGTGGACAGTAAATCCCACTCCAACCTCCGAGAAACAGTATCGTGAACAGTAATGTCATTATGTATAACTTCTCGTACGCAAGAACCATGACAAGCCCAAAGAGAATCCCCGAATACTCAACGAAAGGCCCAAAGGCTATCTCCTGATCAGCTTCGGGAATCTCAAAGGGCAAACGGGAGGTAGCCATTAACATAGCGATGATATAGACTACGAAAGCAATCGGGTTCAGCAGAACTCCCGGAATCGTGCTCTGTTTCTCAACAGCTATGTAAGCATCACCACTGCCGTATAGGAATATCATCGAAATCACAGCAATAATGAAGGGAACTTCGTAGGCAAAATACATGAAAGCCTCTCTAACTGAACCTATGTAGGCAAATCTGCTGTTGGCTGCCCATCCAATGGCAACGATTGTAATGGGGATCAGAGCAATGAAGGTAACAATTAGCTGGATTGAATAGGGTGTGTATATCCCAACAGCACTGCCAGCAGGAATGAAGAGTATTGGCAACAGCACAGGAATGAAAGCAAGTATCGGAAGCTGGACATAGTAGGGGCGGTGAGCTTCCCTGTGAACAATCGCCTCCTGGAAGAAGTATCTGATACCATCCGCCAAAGCCTGAATGGCTCCTCTGATCGGCCTCGCTACTTCAAGCGGACCGACTCTCCATTGAATCCTTGCGGTGAGCTTTCTTTCATACCAGACGATGTAAAGCAGGTAGAGTGTAAGCACACCCAAACCCGGCATTATCACAACGGCAAAGAAGGGTTTCCAGAGTATTAGAGCCACAAGAATGTTCAGCAAGGGAATCTGCATCAGATAATCTACTATCGGTGCTATCAGCGGGATGTCCATCATGTCCGATGAGAAGATTTCAAAGAAGTAATTCAGTATCTGGAAAATGTCAATCATCTTATCACCTCACCTATCCGCTTCAGGCGGGAAGTATCCAAAGCTACCGTAAATCGCCTGCAAATCTGCCAGTCTTTCACCCTTCATGGACTCCATGAAGCCTCTCAGGTAAAGCCATCCCGGAGTGACTATTCTAACCCTATATGGCACATTGGACTCGCCATCGCTTATTATGCTGTAAATTATCGTCCCCCTTGCTCCTTCTGTGAGTGTTGTGTACTCTCCCGCAGGAAGAACTAAATCATAAAGGCTGTCGTAGAAAGAACCTCTTATGTCCTCTCCATTCTCAGCTATCTGCTCGCTTATAACCCTACCTTCAGGCATCTGCTTGATGCACTGCCTAACAATGCTGAGACTCTGTGCAACCTCATTAACTCTGACGAGAAATCTGTGGTAGCCATCTCCTGCATCCGAGACCGGTATATCCCACGTCAGTTCATCGTAAACCTCGTAGGGTTCGATCTTTCTGACGTCATACTCAACACCACTCGCTCTCAGGAAAGGCCCCACAACGCCGTACTTTATCGCCTCTTCTTTTGTAAGGACTCCAACATCCTTCAGCCTTGCTATAACTGTGGGGTTCTTGATGAATATCCTCTCAAAGGACTTCAGCCTCCTCTCCATTGCCAAGGTCATGTCGTAAATCCATTTAAGCGTTGAATTGTCAACATCTCTCCTTACACCACCAGGAATTATGAAGGAAGACGTAAATCTTGCACCCGTAACTCTTACAAGAGCCTCGCAGATTAGCTCTCTGATTCCGAAGGGATACATGAATCCGGTTGTATGTCCGAGAAAGACTGCAAGGATTGCAGCATCATATAGGTGCGTTCCAACCCTGCACAGCTCTGCAAGCATGGTTCTGATGTATTTTGCCCTCTCAGGAACCTCTATGTCGAGAGCTTCTTCTATCACTCTGATATAGCCAAGATTGAAGTTAGCCGCATCCATTATAGCGGGTCTTTCAACAAGAGGTATGTTCTGGATATACAGTCTATTCTCGGCGAGTTTCTCTATTGACCTGTGAACGTAACCCGGATCGGGAATTACTTCTTGAATAATGTCTCCCTTAACCCTCACGATTAGCCTCATGTGTCCGCTTCCCGGATGCTGGGGGCCAACAAGAATTAGGAAGTCATCGCTTTTGTAGACGTCCTCAACATAAGCTGGAGGTATCGGGATAAACAGAGACCTTAGCTCCTTTGGAGGCTCTACCGGAATGTCAAGCGTATACTCTTCCATATTATCACCTCACGTAAACCTCCTCTTCAAGCTTGAAGTCCTTCCTGAGCGGATATTCAGGAGTATCAGGAGCAAGTAAGAACTTTCTGCCTGTCCACGGGTTTCCTTCGAACACAACACCAAAGAAGTCGTGCATTTCCCTCTCCAAGTAATCAGCACTCGGAAACATCTTTGCAAGGCTCTTGACCCTCGGCTCATCTCTCGGAACGTCGGCAAAGATATTAACTATGACTGGCATCAGCTCCTTCACACTGTAGCTTGAGAAGTGGTATTCAACTATGAACTTATCCTCGTTGGGTACATCCACAACATTTACGTTCTTTACATGATCAAATCCCATATCTCTGAGCTTAAGTGCAGCCTTCGGTATGTAATCCCTCTCAACCTTCACCGCTATCCTGTTTTTGCCAGTGATGGTGACAGACTTAGCCTCAATCTTAGCCCTAAGCTCTTCCACAAGCTTCTCTCCGAAGTCCCATTCCACCTGCTTCGGAACGTTCACCAAGACTGCCGGAGCCTTTGAAACCTTTTTTGGGGATTTTGGAAGCACTCTTGGCTTCCTTCCCGGTTCAAGTGGTATCTCAGGGAAGGTTGCAGATGTTTTTGCCTCTCCCGTTATGATCTTATCCTGAAGTTGCCTTATTCCCCTCAGCAAGGCTTCAGGTGTTGGGGGACAGCCGGGTATGAAGAAATCAACAGGCACAACATCGGAGGGCTTTACCATATGATAGCCATTCCAGAAGAGGCCTCCCTGCAGACCACATGCTCCCATCACAATCACAAACTTTGGATCAGGCATCTGCTCCCATGTGATTCTTAAAACCCTCGCCATTTTCCTTGTAATGGCTCCTTCAACGATGATAAGGTTTGTCTGCCTTGCGATACCGTAGTTGAGTGCTCCAATACGCTCACCATCGTAACCACATGCAAAAGCGTGGGCGAGTTCAGCACCACAGCATGCAGTAACGAGATGAACAGGCCATAAACTCCATCTCGTCCCCCACTTCTTTATCGGGCCAAGTGGCCCTCCTCTTACGAAGTCAATAAATTCATCCATTTATACCACCTCTCAGCTTGGCAATTTCCAGTGAGTAGTTATACGCCACATACAATGCAGGAAGGATCAAAAGGAAGGCGATGATTGTCAATGCAAAAACATCGAGGTTTGGAGTTGCTGAAAATAGCAGCAGGAGGACGAGAATCGGCTCAAAGGCCATGAACATGATCATGAAACCGATGTACTGCATCGGCAAAGTCCACTTCTGAGGTCCGAGTGGTGGGTTACCAGCTTCAAAACGGGAAATCTTTACATCCGTCGGGCGGTATCTCGGCAGTATCTTCGCCAGTATCAGGACTGCAATGTCCGTAATCAGTGCAACTGCGACAAGTATTACCACTATCAGAGTATTTTCGATCAGCGCCATTTTTCACACCCCCCTCATCATTGACATCACATCCACAAACCATGTTGGAGGAATCAGTGTTATCAGCATTGCCAGTGATGCGAATAGCACCACTGCATTTGCAAGCGAGAACTTCCAGCCGGTGCCAAGCAACCTTGCGAGTCTGACGTAATAAGGAACAGAGATTGCCGAGTTAAGCACGAGGATTACGGCGAGCCAGATGTAGCTTGAGAATACCAACGAGTAGATGATGAACAGCTTGCTCCAGAAGCCCATCAGCGGTGGGAGACCGATAAAGGAAAAGGTCAAAAGATAGGCTGTGATTGGCGAAGTTCCACCGTTCTTTATGCTTGTAAAGAAGCCTATCTTTCCGAAAGAGTTCACGAACAACTGAAGAATGCCTCCAGCGATGGCAAAGTAAATGTACTCTTTTCCTGCTGTAATCGCTGCAAAGGTTGCAAGTATATAACCCATATTTGCAACAGTAGAGTAGGCAAGAATTCTGCTCGGATCGTTGGTTGTCAGTGCACCTATGTTTCCAACAAACATTGATGCTGCAGCTATCAAACCTACAACCAGTATCAAAGGCCCGATTGCAGGTGTTGCTGTTGCGACAATTATCTTGTATGCAATTATGAAGGGGACGAATTTGGCAAGCGATGCAACAATTGAAACGGGAATTGGGTCTGCAGAGGAGAAAACGTCTGGCACCCACTCATGCACAGGAGCTATTCCGACCTCCATGCTCAGGCCGACGATCAGCATCAGGAATGCAATCGAGTAGATCATTGAGTTTACACCCACTGAATACAGCAGAACCGCTCCAATCATGAACAGGACTGTGGCGATAACCATGAAAGTTACATACTTTATGCCCACATCAACCTTCATCTCCCTGTCACTGACCATTATCAGCAGATAGGTCGGAACTGAAACAACAACGAACAGTGTGAGCATCACTGCCAAATCGGTAGCGATGAATGCATACAGAGTTGCGATACACATTATCGCAATCATTGCATAATCAACACCCGCTATATGATTCCCCCTTATCACTAAGAGTGAGAATGCATTCAGCAGAGCCACGCCAAAAATCAGTGCCGAGTAGATTGCATTGCCTGAAGCCGCTACAGGGATAATCGCGGCAAGGCTGAGTATGAAGGAAAGTCTGTAATCTTTGTAGCTTAAAGCTGCTGCGATCGTTAAAACAATCAGCGAAACGAGAATTTCCAGCATCATACTATCCNCCCCGCTGCAACTGCTACCACCACTATCAGCATCACAAAGCCTATTACTATCCTCAAATACCTCTCAAGGCTACCATTCTGAACAAACCTGATTCCGGCTGAATACACCTCGAACATCTGTGGTATCGCCTGATGACAGGTGAAGTCTATCAGCATGTTACCGTAGTCAACGACCTTTGCAACTGCCCAGCCGATTTTAGGAACGATGTAGTCGTTTAGGAACATCACATACATTCTGTCACTGAAGAACTGTCCAATCGGAGATTCCAGCTGAGGTTTGAAGAGACCTATCGAGTATGCAACGAGCACAATTAGACCAACAGCAAAGGAGGATGGTAAAAGCCCCTCGTGGAAGAACTCAACGAAAGGTTCTTCGTGTGAGGTTAGATAAAGGCCAAGAATTACGATAAGCATTGAAACCATCAACACGTAGGCCGTGCTCATTATCCCCCCACCATGGAGATGCAGATGAACCTTTTTGCCCTTGAAGAAGTTCATGCTCAGGAACTTTCCGAGGAATCCAGAGTAGATTGCTGAAATAGTTACCAGCAGTGCAAGGGGCAGCAGCCCAAACTCATGCTCAAGGTGGTGCATCACACCATCCATTCCTGATTTAACCCAGTAGGCTGTGAAAGGTGGAATTCCTGACAGGAAGATTGTTGCAATCACAGTTGCAACGAAAGCCCATTTCAGCTTTCTCGCCACTTCCATATCACCGCAAAGAAATCTGTCGTGTGTTTCGTGGATGAGGTGACCGGCAACAAGGAAGAGTGTTGCCTTTGCAAATGCGTGGGTGATGAGATACCAGAAGGCAACGAGGACTGCAAATTTACCTATCCAGTAGCTCGCTGCTGCGGAGGCGAACATCAAACCAAGGCTCGACATCGTTGAGGCTGCAAGCAAAACCTTCCTCTCACGCGTGCTCGTTGCAACAAGGGCTGCATAGAGTGACGAAATCAAGCCAAGGAACAATACAAGGATGTAAACGTATTCATAACCCTCCAGATGAAGCTCCCACGGCTGAATGTACCAGCTAAGTCTCATGAAGACATAGGTTCCTGCAGCAACCATCGTCGCTGAATGAAGCAGTGCGCTGACAGTTGTAGGACCGGTCATGGCCGTCATCAACCACTCGCTGAAGGGGAGCTGGGCGGACTTTGTGAATGGGCCCATCAGAAAAGCCGCCATGAGGACTACAATGCCTACAACCCCTATCTTTTCTTCGAGTCCTGCCCATGGAATTTCACTTATGTTCAAATTACCAGTCAAAGCAAACAGCGCACCGAGAGCAAAGAACATTGGCATGTCTCCGATTCTAATTGTCGAAATGGCTCTCCATCCACCCGTGCTGGGTGACCAGAACATGTTTAAGCCAGCAACCTTCCTCTTCAGAACTCCTACATAACTAAGCTCGTCATCATCCCTGAACCAGTGGCCTATCAATCCCCACGAGGCGATTCCAAGACCCTCCCAGCCGATTAAAAGCATAAGCAGATTGTCACTGTAAACGACAAGGAGCATTGATGCCGTAAAGAGGTTGAAGAAGAACCAGTACCAGCCAAGTCTGTAGTCATCCCTCATGTATTCAAGACCATAAACACCGATCAGAAAGGCTATCACAGCAGTCAAAGCGCCCATCAGCTTGCTGAGATAGTCAAAGATGAAGACGAAATTTATGTTGAAATCTGGAAGCCAGTAAACCGTGTATTTTATCGGCTCAGCCTCAGGTGAGAGTTCGCCGACGTTAAAGAGAATGTAGAGTGCTACACAAAGCGAGACAAACAAGCCAAAAACTGAAAGCACTGGCAGCTTTCTTGCCCACTCAGGTCTTGGGTCAATTCCCCACGCTATGGCAATTGGAAAGCTCGCTATAATTGGTGAGAAGAACAACAAGGCGAGAAGCTCGCCCATCATTGGGAGTTCTTCAATCATTCCCTCTGTCATGGCATTCCNCCTCCGATTCCGAGAAGAATCTTCATTCCGCTAAGCAGTGCTGTTGATAGCGGGGGGAAAATGAAGGCAACGCTGAAGAAGGCTATTACGTAAAGTGGAAAGTCGAGAAGTTTGCTGAACCGTGGCTTTTCGTAGCCCGCTGGCTGCCCATAGTAGATGATTTTCATTGTGTAGAAGCTGTAAAGACCTGATATTATGAAAACCAAAACAACCGCAAGGATTACAGTGAGATTGAAACCATAAACCTTGGTTAAACCTGCAAGAATGTAGAATTCGCCAAACATCCCTATCGTAAGAATTCCGCTCAGTGTCATGAAGCCAATGAGGGCTGCGTTTGCAATGGTGGGGACGTATTCATGCATTCCCCCCATCTTCGCCACATCTCTGAGGCCATGGAAGGTTGCGATTATCGCACCAGCCGTCATGAAAAGAATGGACTTGCCAAAAGCGTGACTCATATACTGGATTACCACTCCTATGAGACCATAGCTTCCCAAACAGATGGCAATTAAAACGTAGCCCATCTGCGAGACGGTTGAATAGGCGAGCAATCTCTTGTAATCTTTCTGTTTGAAGACCGAGAAGCCAGCGTAAACGCTTGAGATTATGGCGTAGGCAATTATTACGTCTCTGTATTCAACAATGAATGATGGGTCTACGAGATAAACTCTCAAAAGAACGTATCCGGCAAGACCGACAGTTAGTGGACTTAGGAGGGCGCTGACGGGTGTTGGTGCTTCAGCATGCGCCCACGGCAACCAGATATGTGGTCCAAGTCCCGGAAGCTTGACGACCATTCCAAGGAAGATTAGGAGCCATGGTAGAAAGCCTATCGTTGACAGACTGTGAAGAGCCAACGTCTGATTGCTGAATCCCACCATGAGGAATCCAAGTAAAGCCAAAACACCTGCTATGTGAGTCCACACGAAGTAAAGAATTCCCACCCACTGTCTGTTACCGTAACCGTACATGTAGATAAGCAGGAAGGATGCAAGCAGTGAGATTTCGAGGAATATGTAAAGCAGTATCAAGTTGCCAGCGTAAACAAGCCAGAGCATCGAAACGGCGTAGAGGTTGTATAGGAACCAGTATTTTCTGAACTCCCATGTAATGTCCTTAATTTCTCCAGCCTCAACCATCTCCTCAAATCTGTGCTTCATGTATGGCAGGGAATAGAGGGCAACCATCGCAGAGACAAGACAGACTGTGAAGCCGAAGGCGTTGCTTATTGGGTCTGAAAGAAGATAAAAGTCACCTATTGGAGCGTTTAGAGCCAAAATGGGAACTTCGAATTCCTGAAGGGTCAAAAGCAGAGCGAGTATGACAACCATTGGAATGAGGAAGGAGAGAGCAGAAATCCATGTCGCCACCCTTGGCTTTAATGCAGGCAGAACAAATGTGGCAATTAGAGGAATCAGGAGTGATACCACGAGAGAGTATTCGGAAATCATAGGCTATCCCCTCCTACCGCCACTTTCTCAACATCCATTCCTCTCTTCCTCCTGTCAAGGAGTATTATTGCCGTAACCAATACCAGAAGCTCGGTGCTGCTCGTGAAAGCGGTTATAATCACCAACGCATACCCGGTCGCTGGACTAATCGTGAACAGTGGCAATATGGCGAGAAAAACTGCGGCAAACATCAATTCGAGGCTTATAAGCAGTCTGATGAGGTCTTTTGCGGATATCGCTGTTAGATATGCCACCAGAAGAATTGCTCCTGAAACCGTTAAAATTACAGTAAGTTGGGATACATCCACATCTATCACAGGTCAACCCTCCGTGCAAGCTTTATAGCGGAAAGCATCATCAAAACAACGAGCGAAAAGAGGAAAACAACAACAAAGAAGTAATCGCTCGCTACCGCGGGAAATACCCCTTGGCCAGTAATCTCAAGGTCTTGTGTGGCGAATTTATAGTAAGCATAAGCCAGAATACCGAAAACGATCACAACTGGAGCTGTCCAAGCCAGACTCACCTGCCTCGAAGGTCTTGCCCTGTATGTTGCAGCGATTGCAATTGTGACGATACCAACTGCTCCGACGAATATCAGCGCAATTATAACGACCACTGGCTGCAGATTGAACACCGCGTAAATCGCTGCAACGAAAATCATCGTTACCGACATGTACAGTGCTGCGTAGAAGTTATCTCTTGTCAGTAGAACACCGATGGATGATGCAACAGCAAAAATGCCCGCAACAGCAATAATTACTGTTTCGATGTTCATGTCACGAAGTCAAAACCATAAACTAATAAATTTTACTAAATTAGTAAAAGCATCCTATCTTTTCAGAGCAGTTTAAACGTTATAAATAGAGAATCTTATTCCGAACTTTCTCGCAATATCCCATCCATCTCTGAAATCCTTTGTGAGGTCTATTTGAAGTATTGCAAACTCATCAATTGAGTAGGGATTCGCACACGAGCCGACAGTAACAACCCTGCCATCCTGCTCAACCCTCAAAACCTTGGCCGGCTCATGAGACCTGATTATCGTCTTCACATTGAGTTCTGAGAGCAGGACATCTGATGCCCTTTTCCCGTAGAAATACATCACTCCTCTGTTATAATTTTCACCACACTCCCTTCTTTCCCAAGGGTCGTTCCACATAATCTCAAGAGCTGTGTAGTCGTCCGGTTTTGATATTTCCGAAAACCTCAAGCCCTCCTCATCAATCTTACNCTTCTTTGTTGGTNCTCCTCCGTGAGCAAGCCATATTTCCCCCTCAACAATTGCTGAAATCGGCATTTTCTGCCACAACTTTACCAACATCCCATAAATCTCTTCTCCCTCATCCCCAAGTTTTTCTTCAAGCTGATAGGGTAACTGGTGAGGGTAAACTCCGGTACTCTCGTGATTCCCCCTTAAAAGGAGAGCCTTGCCGTTGATGAATAGGCTCAAAATTCTTGTGTAACATTCAATCGGATAATCTCCCCTGTCAGCATAGTCGCCAAGAAACACTGCATACCCTTCAATATTTTTCTCGATTATTTTTAGAGTCTCAATATCAGCATGCACATCCCCAATGACTGTAATCTTCTCTTCATTCAGAAAAACCATTCTTTCTCTGGGCATGAGGCTGATGGCATCATCAATCATCTCAGCTAAGTCCATGGCATAAATGATGTCTCAGAGGCTATAAATTCAGTGTAACTTGACATGTCATGTAAAGATTCTGGGATATGCGGTGGGTGTCAAATTACTATACGCACAAGTCAGCAAGCTCCAAGAATCAGGATTTGAAGATTCTGAGTGACTCCCTTATGCACCTAAGCTGTGCTTCCTTTGTAGATTTCAAGCTCTCTTTGAAGCTAACTCCCCAGCCGTATTCGATTTGCTTTTTAGCCTCTCTCAGAGTGTGTACAGGTACTGATAGAAGCTTTTGTGTATACTCCTCAATCCCCTTTTCCAAGTCCTCGTAAATTTCGTTGACCAGTCCAATCACCTTTGCCTCTTCAGCCGTCAACTGTCTTCTTGTGTAGACCATATCCCTCGCTACTCCATCCCCGACAAGTCTTGGTAGAATGTAAAGAGCACCCATATCTGGTATTATACCAAACTCAGGCTCTCTGAGGAAAAATATCGTTCCCGGAGTTGCAATACGTATATCCGCAGTCAAGGCGAGTTGCATCCCACCACCTATGGCATATCGCTGCACAGCAGCTATTACCGGTATTTCGAGAGTTCTGAGATCGTAGATGAGTTTCTGAACGAATTCAACAGCCTCTTCAAATGCCCTTATATCCATATCTACAAAGCTCATCAGCAGATTCCTATCCAAACCCGCACAGAAGGTATCACCCTCTCCTGTGAGGATAAGGACTCTGGCATCGGAATTTTTCACCTGATCCACAGCCTCTCTGAGCTCTGTTAGAAGCTGAGTATCGAGTGCATTTTTCTTTTCCGGCCTGTTGAGGCTTATTCTCGCCACTTCACCCAGAATAAGTTTTACCTTCTCCATATCATGGGGTTGGGGTTGTGTTTAAAATCCTTTAGAATTGTGGCACTTCAGCATTTTCCACATGAATCAGTGCTAAGTTGCCCACTAAGAACTCACGAAGAGAGAAGCTACCCCTCAATTCGAAGCCATATCCCCAAACAGCCATCACAAAAATAAATCGAACATTATCATGAAATTCCTTGGGGATTTTATATTGACAATATAATTCACAACCAGTTTTGAAAGAAACAAATAAGTAAGTCAACTCTATATCTTCACCAATGGACTTCAGCCTGCCACTGCTCGCAGCTTTTGCAATTGCATTCGCGATTGGGTCGAACGACACAAGCAATTCTTTCGGAATTTGTGTAGGCTGCGGTTTGTTGACAATAAGAAGAGCAATTTACCTACTTTTCATTCTCGTCTTCTTTGGACTTCTTTTGGGTGGTAGTAAGGTTCTCCACACTGTCGGTGGAGAAATCGTGGAGCCCGACGAGGTTATTGTGTCTATATCTCTGCTTGTTTCATCCGCTGCGATTGTTGCCGCAAATTATCTCCGCACCCCCGTTTCAAGTCATCAGGCGATTGTTATGAGCTTAATCGGCTCCGCATTTGCACTCGGCAAGGAGATTGAAATTTCAACCGTAATCAAAATTGTCCTCTCATGGATCATCTCTCCTTTCGGCGCACTTGTTTCTGCAATCGCAATATACTGGTTAATGGAGAAATCACTATCAAAGAGACCTCTACTGCAGGTTGAGAGGGTTTTGAGAATCCTACTAATTATCGGAGCATCTATCATCGGATTCAATACGGGAGCCAATGAACTTGCTACAGCCTTGGCTCCAGCAATATGGTTTGGAACCATGAACCTTCTGGAAGGTGCAATATTTGGCTCCGCAATGCTTTTTCTGGGTGCATGGCTTGTAAGTGTCAGAGTTGCAGAGGTTGTTGGAAAGGGAATTACAGCCCTTGACCCCTTCTCAGGATTTGCAGCCCAGTTCGCTGCGGGAATAACAGTCCTTGTATTCACATTCCTTGGAATGCCAGTATCAACGACTTACTGCACAGTAGGGGCGATAACAGGTGTTGGTCTTTACAAGGGGCTGAGTGGTGTAAAATTTGCCTTTATAAAAAGAATTGTGGCAAGCTGGATGTTAACTCCGGCAACAGCCTTTATTGCCAGCTTTGCAACAACTACTCTTGTTCACCAACTAATCCTTTAAACCGGAGGGCATCATCAAACATGTGGACGTTGTTGAACATTACATATCCATCTTTTCTCAGCAAACCTCGCAGTTTCATCAGTTCTTCATCCGTGTATTTGTGCCTGTAGTTAAAACCGTGCAGTCTGAAATAGCAGATGTCCCCATGAAGCTGCTCAGAAACAAACGGATCAACAACATGCACAAGATCGAGCTCTTCACAGATTTTCTTTATCCTCTCCTCCCTCCAACCTCTTGGCTCGAATCCGAATGTGAAGTTCCCCTCAATGCTCCCAAAGAACTCTCTCATATTTTGCAAGTTCTCATCCGTATCTTTGAAGCTTTTTGGAGTTTGAAAGAGGATGAATTTCGCTTTGAGAATTTCGGCAATTTCTCTTGTTACATCCCAGGCGCTGTAAACTTCATCTGTGGGTCTGAAGAATCCACAATTACTTGCTTCAATCCCTGCCTTCCTGTATGTCGGGCTGTTTGGTGGATGGGTTATGACTTGCCATGCTTTAATAGTGAATTCAAAGTTTTTCGGGGCTTCACTTCTCCATTTCTCTGCCGTTTTTAGTGAAGGTGGCTTGTAGAAGGTCTTCTGCACTTCTACAACCTCAAAATTCTCAAAATACTTCTTCATTCCAACAGGGAATCCGCAGCACCCAACTTTCACTTTAATGTCCATGTACTTAGTTACACTTCTATCTATCTATGTTGCGCTGCAATTGCGCTGCAATGCATCTTGACATTGTCAATTGATAACCAAAAGAGATATATGCATCAAAATCTAATCGAAGCATGGATTTTCTCACAAATCCTGACAGATTCTTGCTGAGTCAAAGGGACAGAAGTTTTCTAATCCCTATCGTCCTCGTGACAGTCGCCGCATTGCTTTCATCCATTGCTGCTTACGTCGTTGCTCCCTCCACGCTTGAGTTTGTCAAGCGACAGATTTTGGAGTCGGGAGCACCCATAGAAGAAAGCCAGTTGGATATTATCCTTCAGGTGACCTTTTACAGCATGGTTATAACACCTTTCATTGCAACCTTTGTGATCTGGCTAATCATATCCTTAATCCTGTATGCAATTTCGGGAATTTTCGGGGGGAGTGGAAAATTCTCGACACTTGCGAAGCTCGTGGCATACAGCCACATACCTCCGATAATCCTAAGCCCCATTTCAATATATCTTGCCTACGAATCAACGAAGTACGTACTTTACGGGATGAAAAGTTATCTGATACCATCTACCACCATCCAAATTGCCATAGTTGCTTGGCAGGCTGTCTACTGGACATATGCAGTTAAAAATGCAAGAAACCTCGAATTGAGAAAATCGGCCATCACAGCGTTGGTTGTATTCATCGCGTATCTACTTCTGACCGCATCTTCTCTGATTTTCTCATTTCTCTCAGGGACTCTCTGACCGATTTATTAAAGGCGATCTCCCCTATTGATTTCATGTGTCTGCACGCACTTAGAAGTGTCTCTAATGCTAATCTGTAGTAAACGCTGCCCTTCATATTGCTCAAAAGCGTCTCCTCCAGCTTCTCTAAGTCCTCAATCGACTCCTCCGAAAGAGAAACATTTGAGTTGAAATATGCTTTTGAAAGTTTCTCAAACGCCACGTTAAGCTTCTCGAAATACTTTTTGACTTCCTTTAGTTCATCATACTTCATTTCGATGGCGTAGGTCGAGAAATTATACAGTGCATCAGATATCTCCTCAAGCAACTTCGCAACAGTCCTTATTCCCAAAATGAGTCTGAGTTCATTCCATTTGCTCGGGCTGGAAAACTCTCTGACAAGTCTATGCTCCTGCCTTACTGCAAGGAGATAGAGCCTGTCAGAATCTTTTTCGAGGTTCTGAATATCCTTCAATGCTTCGGTGTCACCCTTTTCAATACCATCAATAACTGTCTCTATCATGCTCTGTATAATCTGAGTCATCCTTCTGACAACTCCATAAACATCGAAATCTGTGGAAGTGAGACACTTCAGAACAACTTTTCCTTCACTCGCATCAATTATTTCCATTCCAATCAGGTCCTTGACAATCTCACCAATTTTGCTAACAGCCCTTGCATTGATTTTCTCGTCAGTTATGACGATTTCATCTATACCCTGAAGATAAAGAGCGTAGATGTATCTCCTCACGAATCTTTCGTCCAGTCGTGGAAGTTCGTCTATCTGAACACTTGTGACTCTTGCGAAATCTCTGAAGCTTTTTGGATAAAGGGTTATCACACTGTCCTCGACCTGCAGGAAAATATCGTCTCCCTGCTTGAGTTCGTTGGACTTTACCCAGGTTTTGGGTAGACTCACCATGTAGCTTGAGCCGCCTATAAGCTGAAGCTTTCTTACCTCCATCAATACAAATCCATATTAAGGTGTTAAAATACGTTTTCCTTTTTGAATAGCTTGTTAGTGTCAAACTAAAAGATAGACATAAATGCAGAAGAAACATAAAATAAGACATGTATAGGTACTATGAGTTAAGGGAGCTTGAGAGTAGAGCTCCTAAGCTCTTTGGAATTCCCACCGGAACCAAGCTCGATGAAATGTTCTTCAAAGTTGAAAAGGAGAAAGAGAAGTACGTTAAAAAGCCTCTTGGCGGGATACCCCATCTCGCTGTAATAAATCTCACCGGTGTGCCTGATACAGGAAAAAGTCTCCTCGCCGAGCAGTTCGCAATCACTCAGGCGAGCAACGGTTACAGGGTCCTTTACGTAACAGTTGAGAGTCCGGCAAGTTTTCTCTACACGGCAATGAAACAGAGGAGTGAAGCGATGGGGGTAGATTTCAGCAAGGTTGAAAGCAATATCGTTGTGATTGATGCGAGCGAGAGCGATGAGTTGAGGGAGAATCCAAAAGCGCTGATGGAGACTATGAACTACGCGATAAAGGAGAAAAAAGTTACAAACACGGTCATTGACAGTATTACTGGCTTATACGAGCACAAAGAAGTCATGGCGAGACAGATAGTCAGACAGTTCTACAACTTCATGAAAAAGAGTCGCCAGACTGGCATTTTTGTGTCCCAGAAGAGATCAGCTCAGGCAAGTGAGACTGCAGAGGCTGCCGGTGGACTAGCTGTGGCACACATCGTTGATGGAACCATAGTCCTCGACAAAAAGCTGATAGAGTCACGATGGGATGTGAATCTCTACGGATTACCTCTTGGGAGTGTTCTGAGGACAATAAGAATTGACGGCTGCAGAATTGCCCCGCATGACTCAAGAACGTGGGTTTTCGAGATCACAGAGATTGGAACAATCAAGATAATCGCTCCGCTAAATGAGTTCATAAAAAGGAAAGCTAAGGAAGAAGATAATGAATGATCGGGGGTGATACAATGGGGTTTGAGGTTATTGCGAGACCGAAGGGTGGAGATGCTGATAAAATGGCTGAGAAAGTTTTTTATGAGAGTATAAGACTTCTTGGGGGATTAAGAAAGCTCGTAGACTACAGAAATCTCACTTGGCTGCCAAGTTTAGCTGAAGCAGCTTATGTAGTGGTTTTGAAGAACGAGACTTTCAAAACTTACAGTGAGATTGCGAGGGAACTTGGAATTACGGAGCAGACTGCCAAGAACATAGCAACCGCCGATGAGGAGGAAGTGAGGAAATACATTGAGGGAGAGCTTGACGAGAAACCAAAGGAGCATATAGCCGGCGGAATAGCGAAGCTTGCCTACAGAAAGCTCAAAGAGGAGGGAAGGCTTGACACGGAAGAGGTGGAGATTAGGCAGGAGGAAATGGAGGTTCTGGACATAGACTGGGCTGTCCATGTCCTTGCGAGAATTAAAGGCCTTGATTTTCCGGTTGGCAAAGAGCAGCTTGCCGAAAGGCTTGAAGGGTTGATAATTAAGGGTAAGAACGTGGAGGAAATTCTGGAAAAGCTTGAGTATCCTGTCAAATCGCCTGCAGAGCTTCTGCATAAGATTAAGCTTCGGCTTTAACCAAATCTTTTTTTAAACGCCTGACAACACATTTTGCGTGGGAATTGTCACCTACTCGAGGAACGTTTTCATACCACTCACAAGGAACTGTCGCAATCGCTGTGCTTATTGCGGATTCAGGAGTGATGAGCCTTATTTAATGGGAGAGAAAGAGGTTAAAGCATTGCTTTCGAAGGCGAACGGAGCCAAGGAAGCTCTCTTCACTTTCGGTGAGAAGCCGGATGAAGTGTATCCTGAAATCAGAGAATGGCTGAGAGAAAAAGGCTACTCGGATTTTGTTGACTACATTGCCCGCATGAACAGCTTGGCGGTGGAAATGGGTTTCCTGCCACACACGAACGCAGGAATTCTGAGCAAAGGAGAAATGAGGAAATTGAAGGACTTGAACGCGAGCATGGGGTTGATGCTCGAACAGGCTGTAGAGCTTGAATGCCATGCAGAGAGTCCGGGCAAGAAACCAGAGATCAGGATAAAAATGATAAAAGAGGCTGGAAAGCTTCAAATTCCCTTTACAACGGGAATACTAGTCGGAATTGGCGAGACCAGAGATGATAGGCTGTACTCTCTGGAAGTAATCGCAGACCTCCACAAAAACTATAGTCACATTCAGGAGGTTATCGTGCAGAATTTCAAGCCGAAGAAGGGGACTGAGATGGAATCTGCTCACCCTCCATCTCCTGAAGAGATACTTGAGGCCGTTAAAGCAGCCCGCCAGATTCTACCTGAGGATGTGGCAGTTCAGATTCCCCCAAACCTCGTGGACGACATCTACCCCTTCCTGAAGGCGGGAGCTAACGACATCGGAGGGATTTCTCAGGTCACTCACGACTACATCAATCCGGAATCGCCATGGCCAGAGCTTGGGAAGATTAAAGCGTCGCTCAGGGGCGAATATGTTTTGAAGGAGCGGTTGCCAGTTTATCCAAAATTCGTAAAGCTTAAGTGGTATGGCGGCCTTCTTGAGCCGCTGATTGAAAGGNACTCGGATGCTGATGGCTATGCTCGCCCTTGACGATTTGCTCAAAAATCCATTTGAAACGTTCAGGATTGCAGACGAGCTTCGCAAGGAGCTTGTTGGAGATACTGTAACCTATGTGGTGAACAGAAATATCAACTTCACTGATATCTGTATCAACGACTGCAAGTTCTGCTCCTTCAGAAACAGGCGGAGGTATCTTCTCTCAATCGAGGAGATTAGGAGAAAGGTAGAGGAGGCGGTTGAATTCGGGTGCACAGAGGTGTGCATTCAGGGAGGATTGCTGCCTGATGCTGACCTTGACTTTTATGTCTCAATTCTTCATGCTGTGAGAGACGTGGACAGGAAGATTCACATTCACGCCTTCTCTCCGATGGAAGTCGTTCATGCTGCAAGAAACAGTGGCATGCATGTTGAAGATGTTTTAAGAACTTTCAAGAAGGAAGGTCTGGGTTCGATGCCCGGTACCGCTGCTGAGATACTGGATGACAGAATAAGGACCCACATCTGTCCTAAAAAGCTAAAAACGGCTGAGTGGATCGAGGTTATCAAGCTTGCACACAAAATCGGGATTCCGACGACTGCAACAATAATGTATGGACACATGGACGGATGGGATGAGAGAATTCAGCATATAATGCTGATAAAGAAAATTCAGCAGGAAACAGGAGGGTTTACGGAGTTCATACCTCTACCATTCATGTGGCGGAACAATGAGCTTGGTAAGCATTTTCGGGGCAGTTCGGGTTTTGAGGATCTGCTTATGATCGCAATATCGAGGATACTGCTATATCCTGAGATCAGGAACATCCAAGCTTCGTGGGTTAAAATGGGGCTGAAGCTTGCTCAGGCAGCCCTTCATGTTGGGGCAAACGATCTTGGTGGGACGCTGATGGAGGAGAACATCTCGAAGTTAGCCGGGGCGACTGCTGGTGAATATCTCACCCCAGAAGAGCTCAGAGAGCTTATAGCAGTTGCCGGAAGAGTTCCGAGACAGAGAGATACACTTTACAACCTGATTGAGTAGTCAAGCCTCAGACTCTCCCTTTCATCACATCTCAGGTCGCCCATCAGTCATCATCGGCATTCCTTATTCTACCGATGGCTTTATTTAGATTGTGTCAGGTCAAACTGCTCTTCGATTACTTCTCCTTTAAAAAGCCTGTAGAGGATTCCCTTAACAGAGTCCTCTACATCCACGTGCATAAAAGCAGGTAGGATTTCTCCAACTGCTCCTCCACCCCAGACTCCTGTCGCTGAACCGGGATTCAGCAGTACAATCCTACCCCTGTAAATATCTGGAGAGTGGGTGTGACCGGAAATGAGAATATCAACTCCCATATCCTCCCCTATATCCTGAAGCTGCTCCCTGTCCCCTCTCGGATAAACCTGATATCCGTGAATAACCCCTATTCTTGCTCCGCCCACCTCTATAATCTCAGATTCCGGCAAAGGCAGAGTGTCCATATTCCCTTTTACAACGTAAACATTTCCGCTCAAATTTTTAAGATATGTCAAAACAGCCTCTGATGTCAGATCTCCGGTACAGATTATTGCATCATAGTCTAAGGATCTGAAAAGCCTTTCAAACTCCTCTGGAATCCTTGAGACTCTTCGAGGAATGTGCGTGTCCCCAAGAATCAGAAACTTCATAGCAACCATTCCGGTATCTTCTGCTTAACTATCAAATCTCCGTAGGACTCCCTCTCCCTAATCACATCCCACCTGTCTCCGCTGACCAGCACTTCAGCACATCTTGGCCTTCCATTATACTGACTGCTCATCACAAAACCGTAGGCTCCAGCGTCGAATATGGCAACGAGGTCTCCCGGTTCAACCTTTGGAAGTTTTCTGTCTCTCGCCAGCACATCTCCGCTCTCGCAGATTGGCCCGACGATCGTGTAGGTCTCTTCCGCCCCTCTGTCCATCTTGTTCGCAACAGCAACCCTGTGATAGGCACCATACATTGCTGGGCGGATGAGCAGATTGAAGCCTGCATCAACTGCGACAAAATTTCTGTAGCCCTTTTTTACAGCATTCACTCTGGTGAGCAGAATTGTTGTGTTTCCAACTATGCTCCTTCCCGGCTCAAGCCAAAGCTGAGGATCTGACCCGAGTTCACTCTTTCTTCTCTCAAATTCTGGAAGAATAGCCTTTGCAAAGTCCGCAGGAGATGGAGATCCTTTTCCTTCGTAGTCTATTCCCAGACCACCACCCATATCAACGAAATTCAGCTCAACCCCCTCTTTTTCAATTTCAGCCGCAATGTCTATCACCCTGTTCAGAGCGTGGACGAAGGGTGAGAGTTCGAGAATCTGACTCCCGATGTGACAGTGAATTCCCACTGGAACAACTCCGTCAAGTTCCAAGGCTACTCTGTAAGCTTCCACGGCCATGTTATGTGGCAGACCGAACTTGGACTCTTTAAGTCCGGTTGCTATTTTAGGGTGGGTTTTCGGATCAACATCCGGATTTATGCGGAAAGCTATTTCAACCTCCTTTCCGTACTCCTTTGCAACCTCAGATATCGTTTTAAGTTCATCAAGGCTGTCAACGCTGAATTTCACACCACTTACAATACCAATCTCAATCTCTTCCCTGCTCTTTGAATTTCCGTTGAAAAGAATTCTCTCTTTCTTGAATCCGGCAAGGAGGGCGAGGTAAAGTTCACCATCGCTGAACACGTCTGCACCAAAACCTTGGGAAGAGATAATCTTCATCAGAGCAAGGTTGTTGTTGGCCTTCACCGCATAAAGCAACCCAGCGTCGGGAAAAGCTTCTCTGTAAGCCCTCGTGTTCTCCTCAAGCCTCGCTCTGGAGGTTATGTAAACAGGAGTTCCTGTCTCCTCTACGATCTCTGTAACCGGCACATCTTCTACAGTCAGAACACCGTCCTTTTGAGAGAACATATCAAAAATTTGCTTAAGAAGATTAAAAAATTATCTCGAAAGCTCGATCTTGAGCCTCTCAGGATTATACTTCCAGTCTGCTGGCAGCACGCCCTTCTCCTTGTAATAGTTGGAGAGTCTCCAGATTTTCGCCTCAATTAGCTGCAACCCTCTTCTGTTGTGTTTATCCTTTCTGTGGACCTCAAGGTGCTTTCTGAGCTTCAAAGCCTTCTTAATCAGTGATTTCAGATCCTCTGGATACTTTATTTCAACCCCCTTCTCCTTCAGAATCTTTTGAATCTTCTTGCCAGTTACCTGCTTAACCGAAGGAATCCCATAGCGGTCTCTGAGAACCATGCCAATCTGGCTCGGCTCGTATCCTTCAATGTAAAGCTCCACAACCTTCTTTTCAACCTCCTCAGGGGACATATCCACCCATTCCGGTGGACTGTCCCTGTAAACCCTTTTTGATCCTGATTTACCCCTTCTTCTTGCGTGAATTCTTGCCATGATCGTCACCTCCTTAGCACTCTACCGGGGTTGAATATATAACTTTGTTGTCTTTGTGGTGTGGGACGAAACTTAGACTTTAGCGCTAAGAATCGCACTCCACGATGCGAAGATACCACTTGAAATAAAATTAAGCGGACCCGGCGGGATTTGAACCCGCGATCTACGGCTTAGAAGGCCGTCGCTCTATCCATGCTGAGCCACGGGCCCCTACAAACTCTTTCCCATGCAGTGAACTTAAAGGTTTCTCTTGAGCATTCTCAATAGTTCCCTGCAGAAAGCTGGCAAATCGTCTGGCATTCTGGAAGTTATGATATTGCCGTCAACAACTACCTCCGTGTCAACATACTCAGCCCCCGCAGCTATCAGATCATCCCTTATACCAATCCAAGAAGTCATCCTTCTACCCTTGACGGCTCCAGCAGATATCAAAAGCTGGGGGCCATGGCAGATTGCAGATACTGGCTTTCCAGCCTTAATAAACTCTTTAACGATTTCAACAGCCTTGCTGTTAATCCTAACTCTCTCAGGTGACTTTCCGCCCGGAATAACAAGGGCAGAAAAATCTTCGACTTTAACATCGTCGTATGTCAGATCTGGAGTTATGGTGTAGCCTCTCTTTCCTGACTTCGTTTCAGTGGAAGAAGAAGCAACTTTAACCTCCCATCCCTCCTCTTTCAACCTGTAAAATGGATAAAACAGTTCCAAGTCCTCGAAGCCGTTCTCAACCAGCATCAGAACCTTCATAACCTTAACTCTCAAAACGCTAATAATACTTTATGCCGATTGAGGATGTGGATATATCGAGAAAGATAAAGGATTCTGAGCTGGCGGAAAAGGTCAGAGCAGTTGCCGAGAAAGACCTAAAGGTTGCAGCCAAGGTAGTTGAAGATTTGAAGGACAGGGATGCGAAGATTTTTGGTTTAGTATGCCTTTACAACTTTTCCAAGGACAGAAAGTTTCTGGATGATGCTTTGGCTATAGCGGAAAACGATGATGATTTTCTGAGGATCGTTGAATACTCAGAAGATGTTTCAGAATTGTCAGATGTGCCTCTAAGGATCAAAAGCAGATACAAAAGAGATGTTGCTTATTCAATTTTGCTTGAGAAAACGGGCGACATGAATATCGCCTCTAAAATAAGAGATTTGCGGATACTCTCGGCCAGTATGAAAAGAGTTGCTTTAAGAAAAACCTATCCCGAGAACCTAAGCACGGCAAGGATGATTCCAGAGCCCTACTACAGAGCCTTAGCTCTTATTGAAATATCCAAGAAGGATAATATTGACTTAAGAGAAGAAATAGACGATGCAGTTCAGCAAATAAAAAATCAAGCTTTGCAGAGAAGGTTGAGGGAAAAATATTAAATCCTAAAAAAGAACATGAAATATGGGAGAGACTACGGTAACGCTTATCGGGCTTTTGGTCGGGCTGATGTTTGGTCTTAGTGGCATTGCAACCCTTCTCAGCCTCATGAGTGATGTGGTGAGTGATGCACAGGTTCAGCTCTCGCAGCTTGGTGTTGCTTCAACACTGGTTCTCCTTGTAATCGCTCTGATTCTCATAATCAAAGTGAGGGTGCTTTCTGCTCTTATCGTAGGGGCAATAATAGGAGCTGTGCTGAACCTGATTCTGGAGGCAAACGGCATTCACATTTTAGAAGCTATCAGAGCAGCGGTGTTTGGATCGATTTGAGTTTAAGGTTCAAAACATCGTAAATGCTAAATTTACCACCTCCAACTTTGAATATGGATGAAATAGAGAAGATCAGGCAGAAGAAGATGAAGGAGCTTATGGCAAAGATTGGTGGTGAGAAGTCTGCTAAGGTTATTGACTCTCCCATAAAGCTCAATTCAGCAAACTTTGACGAAACGCTTAGAAACAATGAAAATGTAGTGGTGGATTTCTGGGCTGAGTGGTGCATGCCATGCAGGATGATTGCCCCAGTGATCGAAGAACTTGCAAAGGAGTATGCGGGAAAGGTTGTCTTTGGGAAGCTTAACACGGATGAGAACCCAACAATAGCTTCAAGATACGGAATCTCAGCAATACCAACTATGATCTTCTTCAAAGCCGGAAAACCGATTGACCAAATAGTAGGAGCTTTACCCAAGAGCGAGATAAAGAGGTGGATTCAGAGAAATATTTAAACGAACATCTGCTTCGGCGGCTGCCTTGAGGGCATTTTTACTTTTTCCGCCGCACTCAGTAAATCTTCCGTTTCAATTCTGTTTTTGCCTTCAGCAATGGCTCTATGCAAGGAGGACTTTATGACCTTCTCCACAATATCTCTACCGCTAAATCCTTCAGAAGCGGCAGCAACGAGTTCAAGCCTTGCCTTGACCTCAACCGGAAACTCTCCAAGGTTCTTTTTCAGGATCTCAAGCCTCTCCTCAAAGCTTGGGAGTGTAAATTCTATTTCCTCCTCGAACCTGCTTCTAATTGACGAGTCAAGAAGTTCAACTCTGTTGGTAGCTGCAATCGTACAGATTCCATCATTGCTCTGAATTCCATCAAGTTCCGTAAGCAGGGCATTGACGATTTCAGAAACATCCCCTCTTATCTCCTGATAACTTCTGTCCAGTCCGATGGCATCGAACTCATCGAGAAAGACTATGCAGGGAGCAAGCTGTCTCGCCCTGTCGTAAAGTTCATGCACCTTCCTTGCCCCATCTCCAACATGCTCTCCTATTAGTTTCGTGGATTTTACAGAGAGGAAGGGCGTTTTGGCCTCATTCGACAGGGCTTTGGCCATCATGGTCTTGCCAGTTCCGGGAGGGCCGAAGAACAGAACATTCTTCGGTGCCCATTTACCGAACTTATCGGGGTTCTTGAGATACTCGAGTATTACCTTGGCCTTTTTCTTTGCCTCTTCCTGCCCAACTACATCGTCGAGCGAGATGTCCCTCACGATCTCGGTCTCGATTATCTTTGAATCGCTCTCAACCAGAATAATTGTTGCATCGGAGATGTAGCCCGATTGAGGCTCACACTCGACGACCTCAAAGGCGAAGTCTGGAAACATTCTGACATCGAATATGAGCTTGCTTTTGTGCACAAACTCACCTTTCCACTGCTCTTTGGCATAAACGTCAAAAACCTTGGGGTTATCCACCTGCGGATACTCGTGGTAGCTCGCTTTGAGCGGATAACCTAAAGGGCGCAATATCAGATACTTCACTTCTGCACTTTCCTTTTTTGGCATTCAAATAATAGTGTATCAGCAGCTTAATATTTCTTTTTCTTGCAGTCAGATTTTAAGATATTCCTTACCAACAAATCTCAAGTAAAATTCCCACCTTCCTCGTCAGCAGGTGAAACTCGAAGGGAGTTTAGCTTTGATCATAAACTGCTTATTTTCTACAATAGCTAAAAGGGGAAATGGAAGAATAAGATGCTTTCAGGAAAACAGATATTAATAGGTGACTGACTTTAGCTGTGGAGCTTGCAAGGAGAGTTGCGAAAAACATCATGTACAGAACTCTCGCACAGATCGTTGCTAATGTTTCCGGGCTCCTTGTAACAATTTACCTTGCGAGAGTTCTGAAACCGGAAATGTTCGGAGTTTACAGCCTCGCAATATCAATAGCCATGATAGCCATTTCAGTGGCAAATTTGGGAATAGACGGATCCATATCGAGATATGTTGCTTATTTTTACTCGAAAGGTGATATCGGGCAGCTTAGAAGTTATTTTTGGTATTTCCTTAAGATAAAGCTTTACATGGTTATTCCAGTTTGTGCTGCACTTGTGCTACTTTCAGGTCATATTTCAACNCTCTTTGGCAATCCTGAGCTGAAGCTGCCGATAGTCTTTGCAAGCTTCTTTGTTTTCTCCACAACTCTCTCAAGATCGCTGAATGCTTTTTTTTCAGGATTACAGAAGTTTGAATACGTTTTCATTAGGCAGACGGTTTACGAGGTCTCAAGATGGGTATTTATCTTCCTTTTGGTCGCTCCTCTGCTTGCGTCAGGCGCAGTTTTGTCCAATGCCATTGGAAGACTCGTAGCCTTTACCGTCCTCTTGTTTTTCGTGCTCGGATCTTATAGGAACTACGTTTTTGGTAGTACGAGTAAAGTGGACAAGGACGCCAGAGCCTTTGCGGGATACATGTCAGTCAGCCAGCTCGGTGCGAGAATTTATAGCTACATAGATATTCTGATGGTTGGCATGCTCCTATCCACGACAGATGCGGGTTACTACAGGGCGGCTCAAAATCTGATTTTTATAGCCGCGGGGATGATTGCTATGTCCGAGGTCTTTCTTCCTCTCTTCTCCCAGCTTGACGGAAAAGACCTCGAGAACGCATTCAAAAGGATTACGAGATATACATCTGTAATGTCCTTCCCCCTAACCGCAGCAGGAATCTACTTTTCAGCAGAGATAATGAGTGCCATTTATGGTAGAGACTACTTAGCAGCATCCATTCCATTCTCAATACTATCCGTCGCCCTCCTTTTGATGGCTTACAACTACCTGACAGCCATGCTAAACGCAAAGGGTAGACCTGAAATTTCTGCAAAAATCATTCTACTCAGCATCCTGCTGAACATATTGCTGAATTACGTCCTGATCACAAAAATTGGAATTGGTGGGGCAGCAATAGCTACAGTAATTTCAAGGGCATTTACGATTTTCACAACGTCTTATTTCATATTTCAGATTTTTAGCCTCAAAATTGATCCGACGAGCATCGTTAAGCCATTCTTCTGCGCTACCACAATGCTTGCGTTTCTGTATCTGCTCCCACATCCAGTAAACATAATTACTGGAATTTTAGAGCTTACTGCGGGATTTGTGGTTTATCTGATTTTAATTTTTGCCATAAAAGGTCTGGAAAAGGATGACCTGAGATACTTTGCCAGTCTATTGGGTCTAAAGTCTTAATTTCACAAGCTTTACCGATGCTTTGAGTTCAAACTCCCGTATATATTTTCTATGCCTCTCGAGTTTTAACATGTACTCTTTTAAAATATCCGGCTCATCTCTCGCCAAATTCACCTGCTCTGAGGGATCTCTCCTGAGATCGTAAAGCTCCACCCTTTTCCTATTTTCATCCAAAATTACCTTATACTCCTTATCTCTAATTGCGTAAATCCCGTAGTTCTCCGCGTAGATGTATTCTTTTTCAGCGTTGAGAACGCTCTCCCCAATATAAACGGAGGGTTTTTTGATGCCTGCAATATCGAGAATGGTTGGTGCTATATCAGTGTGGTCTGTTAAACTGTCAATTTTGCCTTTATCAACACCATGGATTATGAGCGGAACCCTAATCAGCTCATCGTAAAGTTTTCTCTGGTGCGACTCTCCGCCATGCTCCCAGAACTCATCTCCATGATCTGACGTTATAATGTATATCCAGTCATCACCCAATTCTTCAACCAGCAGTCCAAGCACGTAATCTACGTACTTAACCGTTAATTCATAGAGTTTTTTGATTTTCTTTCTTTTCTTTTCTGATTTAGTTGCCTCTTTTCTCCCATAACCTTTGAAAAGCATTAAAGCCCTCGCCCTCTTTATCGGATTGGTCAGCATACCCTCCGAGAATTTAGCGGGTGGGAGGTATGGGTGGTGGTTGTCCATAAAATGTAGCCACAGGAATACCTTTTCTTTATTCAGCTGTCTTACTTCTTTTACTGCCCTTTCAACGACCTCTTCGGCTCTTGCATATGCCAGAACTTTGTCGTTCAATATATATTTCAGATAAATTTTCATTCTGGAATTTCCCACATCGTGCCGTATATCTACACACTTGGCAAATCCTTTTGTATATCCGGGTCTTGTAGTTATCAGAGCGTTGCTGTGCAAGGCAAGGGTGAAGAATCCGTTTTTTGATAGTATCTCCGCAACATTCATCCTCTTTGAAATTCCCTTCCTGAATCCGCCAAACATCAGAGGATAGGAAGAAGTGAGGATTGAAGCTACCGAGGGAAGAGTGAAATTGGAGGTTGCAAAGTGGTTAAATACGTAACTTCTTTTGGATAGTTTTTCGATTGTCGATGTAAATTTTAGATTATGGTTATACGGACTCAGGTGGTCGACTCTTAAAGAGTCAAATGTTACAAGTGCTATTTTCATGATGTCTCAGATTTCCACCAGTTTAAAACCCTATCGAAGAGGTCTAAATGAGTATCAACAAGCAATTTTGGATTTGTTGAAGCTATTATACCCTGCTTGGAGTCGTGGATGTGAACCCACTTGGCTCTTTTCTCCTTTTTCATTCCATGGTCACTTAAAATTACGACTTCTTCAGGCTGCATATGCTCTACAAGCTCTCCAGTACTTTCATCCACGATTTCATACATTTTTTCTATCTTCTCCCACTCCTCTTCAACATGCATAAATCTGTCGGGTAGTGTGAACACGATAAATGCAAAATTGAAATCAAAATTATCATAAAGCCACTTAATAGCCTTCACTTCTTTGAAGTGCTCCTCAAACATCTTCTTCTTGTACTCTTTCAGATCTGAACCTCTTTTCAACTCGCCAGAATAAATCTTTTTGAGCTTACCTTCAATTCTCTTTGGATAAACCCCGTATGAATCTGGATACGGCATCCCGGAAACCCACACACCGTATATCGGCTTTGGCGGGTGAGTGACAGGAACACCCCATGCTAAGGAGTTTGGAATCAGTTCCCATATTCTGGGGAATTTGACGTCATTGGAGAGGGGAGGGTGCTTGTAGAAAAGCTTGCTCATAAGCCAGAATTTAACGGCCTTGCCGAACAGGTTTGAGGGGATTAGAAAGTCCAGTTTGGAAAATAACTTAAAAAGGGTTTCGTTCTCGAGTTTTCCGGAAATTGATAAAACTTTATGCTCGAAGAAGGACTTTCCGGTTGTTATCGTCGTCCAAGCTGCGCCAGAATCTACCTCCCTTTTCTGCCAGAAAGGTTCTGGAAGGAATATTTGTCTATGCAGTTTTCTGTAGAACTTTGGCTTTATTTTTTCCAGATGGTTGTAGGTTGCACCGTCCCAGCCTATTATTAGAAGCTTCATACACCCACTATTTTTCTGAAATTTTTATTCCTTTCGACAGAAAGCAAAGAGCTCACTACCAACCTTAGGGAAAAGTCTGTGGAGAACCTTGTAACTCACGAACCTTCCAACCGACTTTGGAAACCACCTGTAGAGCGGGAAATCAACGAATCGCGTCAGAATCTTCTCGATCTTCCAACCATTTACTTCGAGCACCTGCTTGAATAAATGGTAGTCCCAGCCTTGTTTGTGGCCTTCCACTTCTCTTATTTCCTTTCCTCTCATAGCTGCAAGCAACCTATTTGGTCTCCCAAGATTTGGTACCACGAACACTGCTTTTTTTCTGCAAACTCTTCTTATCTCATTTATTAGAAATGTGGGATTTGAGACGTGCTCGAGAATTTGTATAGCGGTTACACAGTCAAACGAGTTATCTTTGAACGGGAGGCCCAGATCTGCATCACAGATAATAAAATCTGCAGAAATATTAGATTTTTTAATTAACTCTGGGTCAACATCAAGTCCGACAACCTCAATTTCGGGCATGTAACTCTTAACCATTTCAAGAAACTCTCCAAAACCACACCCGACATCTAAAAGGCTTCTTACATCCCTCCACTCCATGTTACCTATTATTAGTTTGTGGACTTCGAGACGAGGTTCATGATATTTTTTATGAACAATATGTTTTCCTTTAATAACTCTATTTTTATCTTTCATATCAAAACCACTCATATATTTCTCCACTATATCTTATCCACCCACTCTTTTCAAGCTCACTGAGTTTCTCGACTTCCACGAACAGCTCATTAAGATACCGAACCATAGCAATTCCCTTTCTGTAATTTACATTAAAAACTTTCTCGTCGTATAGCAGATTTCTGATCATTATATCAGGCTCGTTAAATTCTGCATATGCTCTCACCACAGTGGTTCCGGAAAAGCGGGGGTTTATTTCGAAAGTTATCGGACCCATTTCCGTCATACGCATCTGAATATTTACAGGTCCAATAAGTCCCGTCTTCAGAGCTATTTTCTCTGCTGCCTTTCGAACATCTTTAAAGTCATCTATGACTGCTCTGAAAGTTGATCCCTTTTTCAACTCTCTTTTGAGAGTAATAGAGCCGACCAAATCCCCATCTTTGTCAATCAGCACACCAGTCGTGTACTCTTCGCCTTCAATGTACTCTTGTACTATCGGTTCTTCAATCCGACTCATGAAGAACCTAAGCTCTTCCTCGTCTCTCGCAACATTAATACCGACAGAGCCTGAACCGTAGCGTGGTTTTATTAAAAGTGGAAACCCGACTTTTTCAACCAGCGCATTCACATTCTCTGGAAGTGCTGTCTCAGGGTAATTGAAGCCATTCTCTTTGAGAAACTCGAAGGTTCTCCATTTGTCGTAGCCTATTTTAACACTTTGAGGTTCCCCTACAAGAGGAATTATACCGTCGTTGGCAAATTCTCTCTTGTTTTCAGCCAGTACCGGAAGTTCAGGATCTGATCCAGGAATAAGGACTTGAACTCCCTCACTCTGTGCAATGTTCAAAAGCTTATCTACATAATCGGGCGATGAAGCAGGTGGGACTAGAAAACCCTTTTCAACTCTAAACAATCCCGCGGAGAGNGGTCTAATATCTGTTGTGTATATTTTATAGTCTCTACCATATCTCACGTTTGCAAGCTTGATAGCCTTAATTATACTCTGCCCAACACCCCCTCCACCAGCGGTTACAAGAATTTTTGCCTTATATTTCATTTTCACCACCTTTTAGAGTGTTCAAGCACATTTCAATACCGTTTTCAAGATTTATTCTTGGTTCATATCCTAACATCCCTCTTGCCTTGCTTATATCAAAATAAAACCTTCTTCTTTTCCCGTCAGATATCAGTATTTCACCCTTAGAATTTGTGACCTTTCTCACGACTTTAGCAAGCTCTTCGATACTTATCTCTTCGCCGCTACCAATGTTAAAGTCTTCAAATTCGTTTTCCATTTCGAATTTTACTGCAAGGACGTTAGCTCTTGCAATGTCGTCAACAAAAACAAAATCTGCTGTAGTATTGGCTGCAACTCTAACCTCTTCCCCATTTAGCATCTTTCGTATAAAGATTGAAACAACTTCATTTTCATTCATCTCAGGTCCATAAACAGAAGAGTATCTTAGCAAGATTCTTTCAATGCCTGCCCATTCTTCATTTTTGAGAATTAGCTCCCCTGAAAGTTTAGAAATTCCATAGTATGTCACGGGGTTTTTCGGATGTTTCTCGTCAACTGGGAGATACTCAGGTTTTCCAAAAACTGCCATCGAAGATGAGTGAACGACTCTCTGCACTCCTGATTTTCTGCATTTTCTCAATAATCTGTATACCCCGAGAGAATTAACGCTAAACATTTTTTCGACTTCTCTGCTTTTTTTGGGGAGCAAAGCGGCGAGATTTAGCACAGCATCGTAATTTCTGAGCTCAAAATTCCATGTTGAGAGATCAATTTCTGCAATTTCAACAGGCAATTCATTGAAGATTTTTTGTGCCTTCTTTATATCTCTTGCACCCGCTGTTACATCCCAACCCTCTTCAACACAAAATTTTACAACTCTCCTTCCGATAAATCCTGTTGAGCCAATAATGAGAACTTTCATCCTCTCCACCGAGAAACAACTTCGTTAATTTTTGCGTAATTTACTGAACCTAAATCTTCACAACTATGAGAATCTGTCCCAATTGTAAAAAGACTTCCTTTTTCAAGATAAAAATTGAGAATTTTTAGAGAACCCGGTAGTTTAATGTTCCACTCAAGTATAGCACCCATCTTAGCAGCATAATCAGCAATCTTGCAAATAAATTCTGGTTTTAAATCAAAGTCAATAGAGCACTTTTGTTTAAATTTGTAGAAAGTTCTCATTGGATGACCGATAATATCCACACCCTTTAAAATCATGCGTTTGATGAGTATTACCTCAATCTCCTGAATTTTCAGAGGATTCAAGTTGAAAAGGTCTTTAAAAATAGAATCTTCATCGGGCAATCTCCTGTGAACAACCCCCATAACAAAATCTACCTTTTTTCTGTCACTTTTTGAAATATCAACATTTCCATCGAGATCAATAGCCTTAGCCTCCAGTCCGGCATGAACTTTAAAGTTGTGTTTCTCTGAGAGCTCCCTTATCTCATTGACATAGTCGTCAACCCATTCTGAAGTTCGCCATATATGATCAGTTATCGCTATCTCCTTCAATCCAAGTTCTTTTGCCCGGATTATGTAGGACTCAATACTACTCTGACCATCGCTGTAAGTTGTATGTATGTGGTAGTCCACAGGTACGATTTTTTCTCCACGCTTAAAAACATGCATCACTGTTCTGCCAACTTTCCGCATCATCTTAATCGATTGTTAAATATAGGGATAATCCGAATTCCTATACTTCGGATCCCTGTAGTTCACGCCGCCGAGCTTTTCTATCTCTCTCTTCATCTCCCTCACTCCATCTTCAAGACTCCATTTCGCTTTCCATCCAAGCACATAGTTTATTTTATCGAACGATACTCGATAGTTTCTGTCATCCTCCTTGTGCTTAATGTACTTCACCTCAGCCTCCGGTATGATCTTCGCAACTATCTCCCCAACTTCACTGATTCTGTAGTTCAGGTCATTATTCCCCACATTAAAAATCTGTCTATCCACCAGTTCCCTGTCAGCTTCCATCGCAGCTATACAGGCATCAGCCAAATCCTGCACGTGGGCGAACGGGCGATATTGATTGCCACCAAAGATCGTTATCTCTCCATCCATCATCGCCTTCGCAGTTAGCAGATTGACGACTATGTCGAACCTCATCCTCCTCGACCATCCAAAAGCTGTAGCGAATCTTAGTATGACAGGTGTTATTCTGTTGACGTCGAAGTAACTTGCGTGATTGAATATTATCTGCTCCGAATCTATCTTTGTTTTGGCGTAGAGGGAGAGTGGGTTCAAAAACGATCCCTCGTTCAGCAATAGCATCTTTGAAGCCCCATAAACGCTACATGAGGAGGCGAATATGATTCGTTCAACACCGTAACGCTTGCAAATCTCCATAATAGCTTTTGTAGCTTCAACATTCACAGAAAGTGTCGCTTCTTCGCTAATACTACATGCAGGGTCGCCGACTATGCCCGCAAGATGTATAACAGCGTCAACACTCTTGGTCGCGTAAACGAGATCGCGAATGTGCCTTATATCTCCCTCTATAACCTCAAGGTTCTCGTTATCCCTGAAGGGCTTTAGGGCATCATCTCCGAAGAGCATGAGATCGAGAACCCTGACTTTGTAGTCCTTCTCGAGCAGCTTTTCAACGACTATGTTTCCGATATATCCGGCTCCACCCGTAACGAGTATTCTCTCCATTCAGACCCCTCTTCCTATTTTTTCAAGCGTTTCAACGACTTGATCAAGCTCTTCCTTGGTTAAACCGGGATGATTGGGCAATCCAATTATTTTTCCTGCAATTTTCTCGACGTTCGGTAGAAATACGTTGTGGTAGTCGATCTGCCGTCTGGCACAGCTGAAGGGGCAACCCTTTGGATAGGAGGAGAGGTCAAGCAAAACCTTCTGTTTGTAGAGAGGTTCTCTGTATCTATATCTAACCTCAACACCATGATCTTTTAACTTCTCTACAACTTTCGGAGTGGTCATTCCTATTTCTTTCTCCAGAACTATTACGGGACACCAGAAGAAGGTGTGTCTGACGTAATCTCTGATTTCCGGTACTCTCAGCCATTCAACTTCCTCCTTTATTCGGTCGAGAAGGTAAAGAGAGTTCTCTATCCTCTTCTCGTTCAGCTTCTCCAATTTCCTCAACTGAACCAAACCAATTGCTGCGTTTATCTCGCTCATTCTGTAATTGTACCCGAGCATCACATGCTGGTCTCTTCCAACCATCCCGTGGTTTCTGATGATCTTTGCCTTCTCAGCAATCTCATCGCTGTCGGTCGTAATCATCCCTCCCTCTCCAGTCGTCATGTGCTTCGTTGCGTAGAAGGAGAAGCAGCCAGTATTACCAATCGAACCTACCTTTCTGCCTTTGTATTCAGTTCCATGAGCCTGAGCGCAGTCTTCAATTACTTTAACGTCATTTTCCTTTGCTATTTTTACAATTTCATCCATCTCGGCAGCATTGCCAAAAATGTGAACCGGGATTACGGCTTTCGTGTTCTCCGTGATCTTTCTCTCGAAGTCTGCAGGATCGAGACAGAAAGACTCCAAATCTACATCCGCGAAAACTGGAATTGCATTTTGGTGCAAAACCGCTGAAACCGTCGAGAAAAATGTGAGAGGAGGGACGATCACTTCGTCACCTGGTCCGATACCTAAGGATGCAAGGGCGACGTGAAGAGCCGCTGTTCCGCTGTTAACTGCCACAGCATGTTTGATGCCGATGTATTCAGCAAATTTTTCCTCAAATTCTTTTACTTTTGGACCTGAGACGTAGTGGCCTGAAAGGAGAACTTCCTTAACTGCTTCAACTTCCTCCTCATCGACGAAAGGTTTTGCAACTTTGATGTTTTCACCCATACGCTTTCAACATCTTTAGCCTATATAATCTTTGATCTGTGTTTGCTGTAAATGATATCACATATCTGCACAAAGACATCATCATGGCGTTTCCTATCAAACCTTCGTCTGTTTTGGAGCAATTTTTTGATACTTTTATGAACTTTCTCAGTTTTAAAATCCAAAAATGCCTGAATTAGTTTTTCTGAGATGTCTTTGGGGTCGTCGTAGTCTGCTACATATCCAAATCTGTTCTTGAGAATGAAATCTTTAACCACGTAATCTTCCTTACATAACGCGAAGATTGGCCTTGCGTAACAGAGGTAGTCCCAGATCTTCAGAGATACGTTCTTTTTGTTCTCCGTTTTTGATCCCCCTATGTACAAAAAGAGGTGAGAATTCATAAAGAGAGGAATAATATCTTTTTTATTCATCCATCTTTTTATTTTAATATAACCCTGGAGATTTAATTTTTTAACTTTTTTTGAGTACTCTTCGTCCCAATCTCCGATAAAACGAACTTGAACATCTTCATCTTTCAAATTCAACTTTCCAACGAACTTATTGAAACCTACTAAAAAAGACAACGGTTCAATCCAGTCTTTGTAGAAAGATCCTGCATAAGTTATCGTGAAGGGCATTGTTTTTTTGCATGGTGAGGGATCACTGCAAATATCTTCCAAGCCTGCAAAAGGGAGAACAAAGATTTTCCCGTTCAATTCTCTATTGTAAATTTTCAAAAAATCAATTTTATCCACCTGCATGCCTAACACTATTACCACTGCATCTGACTCGCTAACGATCTCCTTCTCCACTATTCGGTAAACCATCCTGAACTTTTTAGGGTCTGGGTTCAGATAAATAGGATCCCTAAACTCAGCAATCCATTTGAAGTCGTATCCAGCTTTTTTTAAAATGAGGGGTGGCAAATGCAGGGTAAAAGGATTGTTCATCGACCATACAAGTTTAAAACCGTTTATAATTTTTCTTTTTAATTCAAATGTTTTCAGAAAAACATTGTGATGATTTTTGAGTATAAGTTGATCTACAATCCATCCATCCTTCTCCAGCGTTTCAAATCTAGTTTTCAAGGCTGCTGCTCGACCTCCAGGTTCATCGAGCCCAACATTCGTTACACATACTATCTTCTTCACTTTTACATCAACTGAAAGACTCGATTAAAAATTTGTGGTTGCCTATCATCGGATATGTCCACTTAGCACAAACACTCAATCAGCTATAATACAACATAAACCAGAACGGATGATTCCTAAAGTCCATTTAATCGCTTAATCCTCTGCTTTGAAGAAAGGTATGCTCACCAACTTCTTAAATTTTGTAGTTTCTTGGCGTGTTGGTATTCACCAGGTTCGCTTCTTTCAGTGTCTACAGCTACATAATAATATCACTTTTTAGTGCTTTGACAACATCTATTGGCATCAAGTTTCCTTGTTTTTCTGTAGTGGACAATATTTTCCTCAGCCCTTATTCGGCGATGAGCAGAGGAGTTAGAGGTATGATATCTCAGAGAGGATTATAACCTCCCTCAGAGGACGTTCGAATGTAGCCGAGAACTTTGACTTCCAAGACATGTTCCTCTACACTTTCCTACACTTACCAGCAAACTTCCTAAAAACTCTCACTGCTCCGTCGTTAAAACATGAAACTCAAAAGGGGAGTCGAAGAACATCTTCGTCAGCTTTCCAAACATGCCCAGCTTCTTATCCCTGTCTTTAAACTCATCCGAAACAACAGCAACGTCAATATCCGAAAGCCCGATGGGGGGNATTTCCCCTCAACAACGGACCAAAGAGATAGGTTTCGGCATCTTGGCACTCATCTTTCACTCGTCGAGATACTTTTCGATGTTCTCAAAGTACTTCCTCCCTACCTCACAAATTCTTCTCAGCCCCATAACGTCCCCCTCAGTTTACTTTAGAACTTCAAAGCCTCTTCGACCTCCTCTTTTCTGAGCTCTTCGGGCAAGTACTATAAGCGGTGTACGCAAACTTCAGATTTCTGAGGGTGTTCCAGTTCTCCTCTACAAAACTTTCAAGCTCTTGCAACTGCATTACTGCCGATAGGTCCCTGATTAACTTCTTTAAACTGTGCGTCTTCTCGGAATATCCCAAGATCAAGAAGTTTGGTTTTCACAACAAGTTGGAGTGAACTACAATGTAAAACATAAGGATAAAAGTTTATCTGCCCGCAACTTTCCCCCACAAATACCCCAAACCCACAACACCCGTGAAAAACAGCATGGCCACAAGCTTTAAGCCATCCTCCAGATTTCCTCTCGCCATACCCTTAAGCCTTGCAGCAACCCTCCCCCTAACCAGATACCCCAGAAAGGATTTTTCCTCACCAATTTTCCCTGCCACCCTCTCCATAACAGCCTTCGAATAGCCCTGCCAGAACGCCCTTCTTGCTAAAAATCCAAGTTTCGTCCTGCCCTCAAAAATCTTGTGGTACACAATTGCATTCGGGTTGTACATCNCCCCCCTACCGTATTTCTTCCGCATCCTCTCGCAGAGCTCGGTTTCACCACCCTGAAGCATCCTTCTCCCCTTTATCCCACCCATTTCCGGATTGAAACCACCCAATTCCAAGAAAACGTCTCTCCTGAAGCTTATGTTCGACCCAAACGTGTTTCTGACCTCAGTAACGGTATCGGGAAACCCAAGATGTGTTGCTCCTATCATCCAGTAAAATTCTTCAGGGAACCATCTCGGCTTTTTGGCAACCCAAAGTGGGACAAGCTTTCCCCCGGCTGCTATGGCTCCATTTCTGTACATTTTAACAAGTTCTTCAATCCATTTTTCGTCAGCAACCGCATCATCATCTATGAACGCAACAACATCCCCCTCAGCCAGCTCAACCCCTCTGTTCCTCGATAAAAGCAGCCCCAAGTTTTTCTCATTTAAAAACAACTTTATGTTGTTTTCTCTGAAAAACTCACCGTATTTGTTTTTGATTTTATCGTAGTAGCCCCTATTCCCATCCACAATACATATTATCTCTGTATTCTCGTAGTTCTGGCTAATCAAGCTCTCAATGCACTCAATAAAGTGGTTCAGCATGGCTGGAGAGTAAGTGCACACCACAACGCTGACCTTCACCCCTATTCGTCGGCAAAAGACAATAAAGGTTTTACGTTAAATCAGCATATCCAGACTTCTCTGCATCACTGGCTCTTTCTAATTATCCATCTTCTTCCCGCCTTTCTCTGGACTCTCTCACGATATTTCCGTCGCTCTCAATCAATTGGATTGGTTTAGCACAAACATCTTATACTTTTTCACGAGCTTTCTGAAGGTTTCCACTGTTCTGATGTAAGGATACGAAACTCAAAGGGAAAGTCAAAGAGAGCTTTTGTCAACTCCTCGAAAATTTCAAGTTTCCTATTCCCGGTCTTCAAACTCATCCAAAACCAATCGTTGTCGGAGAGACCGACAGAGTAATCACCCTCAACCCTACTGAGCAATCTGAAATACCCCTATGGTTGTAGGATAGCTTTGCATCAAATATCTCGTCTTTTCTCCCTTCTCATGCTTATCTCGCGTTGAAATACGAGGTTTCAACCACATCTGCCTCAATCGTGTCGAGAAGCCCCCTTCTTCTGACCTGCAGTATTCTGCCAACCCCCTTAGGTGCCAATTTGAGCCTGACAACTGTAAGCTCACACTCTTCCAGGTAGTTTGGAGAGGAGTAGAAGATAGATTGGCTCATTATTTCCCTACCAGTAACCTCGGCAATCAGCCCACTTACACCCCTGCTGAGATCGTTTATTCTTGCTATTGTGAGAAAAACACAGTCACCAACATCTGCTTTCAAAGCCGTTGCAACATTGTGAGCACTCCTGACCTCCAGCGTTCTAATATTTCTCCTCAAAAGCTCATCAATAAAGCTTCTTGATATGCCCGTAAGCACGTAACACTTCATACTCTCNCCCATACATCGGAAATTCCTCTTTTCTTTCCTCCTGTATCCTCGCCTGCTCCGCCAGCCTCTGCATCTGAGCCTCTATCATCTCTGCCTCCTTTATCAGCTTCTCAACGCTGATGTCCCAGCCCATAATCTTGTTAAAAGCATCAATCAAGCTTGCTGCCGCTCTTGGATCGGGATTGAAACCCGTTGTTTCCCCGAGCAGCACAATTCCCGGCATTTTTGTCGCCACACACTCGTTCATTATGCTACCAGCAATTCCTGAAATCGTGCCAGTTTTGAATATCTCTATGTGGTCCTTTATCTCATCCAGCAAGTCTTTTGTGGTTACAGCCCCAAAAACCCTCTTCTTATCCTCAAAAGTGGCAACGCCGGCAAATGAGAATATCTTTTGGGTGTTTATCTCAGCAGCCCACTGCACTATTCTCTTACTCATATCGTAAGCGACCTGGGGGATGATAGGAACGTCTGAGTGAATGAGAACAAAACCAAACTCAGTATCCTGATACACCCTTATAGGTGGTAGAATGACGCCATCAAAGGATGATGCTACTGGAGGAAGCATGCTCGACTCCACAACACCTATATTTTCCAGATTCAGTTCAAGAATAAAATGCCCGGTAGCTATCGTTCCGACAAGACCTATTCCCGGAAAGCTCGTGATAAGAATCGGTTTCTCCACATCTACCTTATCAATTATAATCTCAGTCTCCAACTGCATAAAAAGAATAATAAGTTATTGTATTTCAGCTTTCTGGCTTCACTTTGACCACATACTTTGCCCCTTCTACCTCTACCTCGAAACTGCCCTCTATCTTCCCTCCTCCAACAGGGAAGGGTTCCTCGCTCAGCTCTCCCTTCAAGAACTGCAGGCCAGTTTGCGGGAATAGTGCGTAAATCAAAACGTTCTCATCGCTCGCCTCAATCCCCATCTCCTCAAGCTCCCTCTTCCTCTTTTCAAACTCAGGCTCAAGCAAATCGGCAGGCCTGCAATCTATCGGTTCCTCATCTCCAAGTATTTTCTTAATCATCTCAGGCTTTATCGGTGCCGGAGTCCTGCCATACATCCCCTTAACCAAGTCCTTGGTTTCCCTCGTAACAACCTTGTATCTCTCCCCCACCAGAACATTGATCACAGCCTGCACACCAACAATCTGACTTGTTGGGGTGACAAGAGGTGGGTATCCCAAATCCTCCCTGACTCTCGGCACCTCCTCAAGGACTTCCTCAAGCTTGTCGAGAGCATTCTGCTCCTGCAGTTGCGAGATTAGGTTGGAGAACATCCCACCGGGAATCTGATATACCAGAACCCTCGTGTCGGGTATTGTTGAAAGTGGATTGAGATATCCAGAGTACTTCTCCCTTATCTTCATGAAGTAGTTTCTGACCTCCAGCAAAACGTCCAGATTCACACCAGTGTCGTATCCAAGCTCGTTCAGGGCATAGACCATGCTTTCTGTCGGAGGATGTGATGTGCCGCTACTCAAAGGAGACATGCAAGTGTCTATCATCTCTGCCCCAGCTTCAACACCCTTTAGAAGTGCCATTGACGCCATCCCGCTCGTGTAGTGGGAGTGAACGTTTATCGGTAATCCAACCTCCTTCTTCAAAGCTTTAACAAGATCATAGGCAACTTTTGGAGAAAGCAACCCAGCCATGTCCTTCAGGCATATGGAATCCACTTCAAGCTCTGCAAGCTCGTTGGCAATCTCAACATATTTTTCTGTAGTGTGAACGGGAGAAATCGTATAGCAAATGGTGCCCTGTATATGATCCGCATCATACTTTTTGGCTGCCTTAATTGATGAAACCAGATTTCTTACGTCGTTCAAAGCATCAAAGATTCTGAAGATGTCCAACCCATTTTCAATCGTTTTCTTAACGAATTTCTCAACCACATCGTCCGGATAATGCCTGTATCCAACGAGATTCTGCCCTCTCAGAAGCATCTGTAGCTTTGCGTTCTTCACCCTCTTTCTGATCTCCCTCAATCTTTCCCACGGATTTTCATTCAGGAAACGATGGCAGGAGTCAAAGGTGGCTCCACCCCAGACCTCAAAAGAGTAAATCCCAGCGCTGTCAAAGGTCTCAAGAATCGGTAGCATATCCCTCGTCCTCATCCTCGTCGCAAGAAGGGATTGATGGCCGTCTCTCAAAGTGAGATCAACAATCTTAACTTTGCTCATGGCGGTTATCTGTATGGGTCAAAAAAACTTTTTTGTTTTGGGGAAAATTTATTTAGTTGAGTGGGAATGCTAATCTTAGGTGATTGCGTTGAGGGAGGTGAAGATAATTCTGCCGGAACTTGAGGACATTCTTCCGGACGAGTTTGTCGAGCACATGCTGAAGGCAACAAAGGAAATTTTGCTGGCTGTAAGAACTATAATTGATTCTGGACTCGATAAGGTTGAAGCTCTTGAAGAGGTTGCAAAGGCAAAGAAAGACATAAAGAAGATTGAGATCGAGTAGAGATTTATCATTATATAAACGATTAATATTCTCCAGAAAATAATAAATACGTCCTTGACATAGATATTAACAGGTGTCTGAAATGGTAATGGCGAGTGAGAAGCCAGTGCACTTCAACTTTCCAAAACTTGAGAGTGTTTACGTCAAGGACAGGAAGGGTGAAAAAATTCTTATTCGCCAGTATGATCACAAGAAGGATAGAGAAAAGCTGATAAAAATGTATGAAACTTTCGATCCTGATTTTCGCTGCTTGGGTTTACCACCAATAAGCAGGAGAGCGATAGAGAACTGGGTTGACTATCTTGCAGAGTATGGATTCGCCATTGTTGCCGAAAAGGATGACAGGATCGTTGGGCATCTCGTAATAGTCCCTACAGAAGACAATAAGGTTGACCTAACGATCTTCATTCATCAGGACTATCAGAATCGCGGGCTCGGACAGGAAATGATGAAGCTGATAATTGATTACTGCAAAAAAGCAGGTTTTGATGGAATAATGCTCGTTACGGAAAGAACAAACGCAAGAGCTATACACGTTTACAAAAAGCTCGGATTCAAGATTGTTGCTCCCTACTACGAATGCGACATGTATTTGCCATTGAAAGAAGATTAGTAAATTTCATCCTCCCTACCCATGAGTTTTAACAGCACCGCCTTCTGAGCATGCAATCTGTTTTCTGCCTGGTCGAAGATTATTGAATGCTTCCCCTCGATGACCTCATCCGTTATCTCCTCACCCCTGTGAGCAGGCATACAGTGCATAACCACAACGTCATCCTTTGAGAGCTTCAGCAAATCATCTGAAACTTGATAACCTCTGAAATCTGCCAGTCTTCTGTTTTTCTCATCTTCCTGACCCATTGAAGTCCATACATCTGTGTAGATCACGTCGGCCTCCTCAACAGCCTTCTTTGGATCCCTCACGAAAAGAATTTTGCCCCCCATCTCCTTAGCCTTCTCCACTATTTTTGCATTCGGTTCATAATTTTCGGGAGTTGAAATCACCATCTTCATTCCTGTGAGAGCAGATGCGAGAATCATGGAGTTACATACATTGTTACCATCTCCAACCCACGCAAGAGTTACATCCCTGAAATCCCCTCTATATTCGTAAATTGTCAAAAGATCGGCAAGAATCTGGCAGGGATGCTCAAGGTTACTCAGGCCATTTATGACCGGTACCATCGAGTGCTTTGCAAATTCCTTTATCGTGCTGTGATCTCTAACCCTCATCATAACCGCATGCACGTATCTGCTCAACACCCTCGCAGTGTCCTTTATCGGCTCTCCCCTCCCAAGCTGCAACTCATTCCAGCCGAGATAGAGAGCATGCCCACCAAGGTCGGACATCGCAACCTCGAAGGAAACTCTCGTTCTTGTTGATGGTAACTCAAAGATCATGGCAAGGCTCTTATTTTTAAGGTAGTCCGTAACGATGCCCTTGTACCTCTCCTCCTTTAGTTTCTCAGCCAGCTTGAGTAGTTCAAACAACTCATCCCTGCTCAGGTCAGCGATCGAGAGGAGATGCTTCATACCTTGGTTAGAAAGGTTTGGGAATTAATTAAGCTTTCTATTTTTCAGGTAACTTTCTATCCTTTCGATAAGCTGTTTTCTTGTGAAAGGTTTCTCTATTATCTCCTTTGCTCCAGCATCGAGTATTTCCTTCCCTCTGTGTGTGGCAAAGGCTGTAACGCAGAGAATTATTGCGTTTGGGTCTCTCTCAAGTATCTCTTTCGTAGCCTGTACACCATCCATCTCCGGCATTGCGATATCCATGAGAACAATGTCAGGTCTAAACTTCTCATAAAGCTTTACAGCCTCAATCCCATTTACGGCAACAATCACTTCGTAATATTCTTCCAACATGAGTTTTAAGGCTTCAAGAACTGCAAAATCATCCTCCACAACGAGTATTCTTGCTTTCATAACTCTCCCCATTCTTCTTTACAGTTTAAAAATATAAATTTTACTTACATTGTAGTAGGTATATCTTCCTCGTCAAGCTTCCGTGAACGCGTTCCTCAAACTTGAATACAACCTTGAAATTTTCAAAATATCTCTCCAAGTCAATATTTGTTACAACTGCTGCATATCCTTCATCCTTCAGCACCCTACTCATCTCCTCACTGCTTTTCGAATAAAGCTCTTCAAGTGGTCCTGCCGATTTTGTTGATCTCAGATAAGGATAATCTGTTGCGATGCTTGAGACCGAACCGTCCTTCATAGGCATCTTCCTCGCATCTCCACGGATAACTTCTCCTTTGACTCCATAATGGTTCAAATTGATTCTGCAACCTCTTGCAATTTTCTCAAAGAATTCAATTCCGATTGGATAAATTCCCATCAATCCTGCTTCTATCAAGAAGGAACCCGTTCCGCACATCGGGTCGAGAAGAACCTCTCCCTCTCTAACCCCTGTAAGATTTACCAGTCCTCTTGCAAGTTTGGGTTTAATTGCCGATGGCATGAGGAAAGGTCTCCTATCAGGTCTTCTCAAAAAAAACTGTTTTTTATCTCTAACATACTTCAAAAATCCAACGTAGCACATATTTTCGCCAATATACACTCTATAAACGGTGTCCGGCTCTGACACGCTTATCTTCGCTCCCCTTCTCCACAAAATGGCACCAAGTTCCCTCTCAAGCTTAATTCTACCATCNCCCTTGCCTTTAACTCTGACGCAGCATTTCCCCTGAACTGGTATATCCTTGAAAACCACTTCAAGCTCTTCTTGACTGCAAATGTCGTAAAGCTGAACCACTTCGTTCGTATACGCCAGTCTGTGGAAAAACTCTGACCCATCATACTCAAGAATCAGAATTCTATCATCCCGTCCCAATTCCTTTACTCTCCCATAGCTCTCCGCGAGCTGAAGAATCTCCATCCTCGCCAGATTAACATTTTCGCCTGAAAGATAAAAAAGCAGTTTCATTTCTTCTTTTTCTTACCCTTCTGCTCCTTCTTTTTCTCTCTCATCTCGGCAATTTTAGCTGCAATCTCAATCATCATCTTGGTTTTTGTGTCTCTCTTCTCAACAACCACTCTCCCGCCGTCCTCCCACCAGCATCTCGGATATCTCTTCTCCTCAACTCTAAAGGGAATTCCGAGCTCTTTGCATGCCTCAGCCAGCTCATTCAACTTGACATTTGGAATTGCAAGTCTCCTTGGTATTCTTCTTCCCTCTGACCTGCTCTTCTTGCTATCCAGATTTACCGTCCAGATCACGCACTCCTTCACGTTTCACCTCATGTTCCTGAAGGTTATCTCAACCAAGGGATGAGGGACGTCCTCTATTATCTCGATATCCCTTACAGATTTTAACCCCTTCTTTCTCACCAGTTTCTCTATACCCAGCTCAACATTTCTGGGAACTTCGATAATATAGGCATCAAGTTCCCTGATCCCAAGTTTTGTTGCCGCAATGACTCTATGATGTCCATCCACTAAATAATACCTCGAATCCTTCTTTATCACAACTATCGGCTCCGCCAGACCCCTCTTGATTTCATGTATTCTTCCCCTCAGCTCATCAGCATATATTCTCGATTGGGTCGGTATGAGTCTTGCTGTCTCAACCTTGCCCCTTCGAACGTTCGTCTTCACACCGTGAACCTTTTCAATCGTCTTTTTCAGCTTCTCCACCTTATCCGGATCAACCTTCTCAATCTGACTCCTTATAACATCAGCATTTGAGATTATCCCAACAAGTCTGTTGTTCTCGTCAACAACCGGCAGCTTAGAATGTCCAGTTCTGAACATTACTCTTGCGGCATCCCTCAAATCCATGAAATCTCTTGCCACGTAGAGTTCTTTCGACATTATATCTTTTATCTTCGTCTTCGGGTCTTTATCTATTATATCAACAGCGGAAACGTATCCCACAACACGATTCTCGTTATCCACAACGGGAAAGCTGTCATGACCCGTTTCCTTAACGAGCTTGATTGCATCTTCTACAGTATCATCAGGTTTGATTGTGTTGACGTTTTTCGTCATGTATTCTTTAACTTTAATGTTCATTGGAAGAAAAACTTCTGACAGGCTAAAAATTTTTGCTAAAGCTTTTCCAGATAATCAATTACACTCCTGAAAATGCAATATCCATCCCCGTATCCCTCTCTCTTACCGACCTGATAACCGAAAAAGGCTCGTTCAGGGTGAGGCATAAGCCCAAAGACGGTATGGGTAGCATTGCATATCCCAGCAATGTTGAAATAGCTCCCATTCGGGTTCCAAGGATATCCTGCGTAATTCCCCTTATCATCCACATATCTAAAGACTATCTGATCGTTTGAAAGCAGTCTTTCCACATACTCATCCTCTTTTCCTGATGGAAAGGTAACTTTGCCCTCCGCGTGAGCAACAGGGAACATTACGGTATTCTTATTAACCTTCCGGGTGAAGACGCACTTCTTGCTCTCCTTTTTCAGCAATGTGGGACGGCACTCAAATCTGCTCGAGTCGTTGATTGCAAGAGCCATCTCCGGTTTGTCGGATACTGGTCTATCTTCATCGAATCCTGGCAAAGCCCCAAGCTCAACCAGAACCTGAAAGCCGTTGCATATCCCCAGAATGGGGTATCCCATCTTTATGAACTCTTCAATATCCTTCCTGAGGGCGCTCTTAACTCTTGCGGAAAAAATAGCCCCCGCCCTGATGTAGTCACCAGCCGAGAAACCGCCTGGAAAAACGAGGCAGTGGTAGTCAAATATACTCCTCTGTTCTTCGAACCTTATCATGTCACTGTAAAATTGCTTTACATGAACAGATTCTGCTTCAACACCAACACTTCTGAAAGCCTTAACAGTCTCATCCTCACAGTTAGTTCCCTCCATCCTCAGAACCGCCACTCTTATCTCGTCTCTTTCCATCACAAAATTTTCTGAGCCATAATTTTTTAAAGTTTTGTTCTTGAGACCATATTCCAACTCAACAAAAACCCTTATATATCTCCTCCTCTGAGAGTTACGAAATTCAAAGGAGGGTTAGAATTGGCCGAAATAACAGAAGTTAGGATATACAAAGCGAAAGGAAATGGAAACGTGAAGGCCTACGCGTCTGTAAGCTTTGACAACGAGTTTGTTGTTAAGGGCTTGAAGGTTGTAGAAGGTGAGAGAGGTCTCTGGGTTAGTATGCCCAGCAGAAAAATGAGGGATGGAAGTTTTCAAGATATTTTCCATCCAGTAAGTAGAGAGGCAAGAGACAAAATTGTGGATGCTGTTTTAAAAGCCTATCAGGAGCAGGAGTAAAACTTTAAGATTTTTCTTGTTTTTAGCTTTGTTTTATTTTACATCTGAAAAATTTTTAAACTCTCACATTTTAAAATCCCTCATGGTAAAAGTTGTTTGTTTCTCACCAATAGCAGAGCCACTTCTGAAAGCCCTGCTATCTTCTGTCTACAGCGGTGAGGTCGAGATAGAGGTTATCAATGAGTATGATGAACAAAGAATCCTTGAGGCAGTGAGAGATGCAGATGTTATAATTGGTGACTATACCTTCAAGATACCGGTAACAGAGAAAATGATGAAGGTGATGGAGAAAGTCAAGCTGATTCAGCAGCCCTCAACAGGCTACAACCATATTGATGTTAATGCAGCAAAAAAGCTTAATATTCCTGTTGCCAATGTCGGTGGTGTTAACGCTCTGAGCGTTGCAGAACACACAATAATGTTCGCCCTCGCTCTGCTGAAAAAGCTTCTCTACGCTCACAACAGCGTTCTCGCTAGGAAATGGGAGCAGGATGAGATGGCAAATCTTGGAGTTTACGAGCTTTACGGAAAAACATGGGGAATACTCGGCATGGGGGCACAGGGAAGAGAGGTTACAAAGAGATTGCAGGGATGGGATGTCAGGATTATCTATTACGACATTCGAAGAGCAAAAGATGTTGAGGAAAAATACGGGGCAGAGTATAGGGATTTTGAATCTCTGCTCAAAGAATCGGACATCGTGAGCATACATCTGCCCTTAACTGAGGAAACAAGGGGGATGATTGGCGAGAAGGAGCTAAAGATAATGAAGAGTTCGGCTATTCTGATAAACGTTGCGAGGGGGGAGATAGTTGATGAGGAGGCATTGGTTAAAGCTCTCAAGGAAAAGTGGATTGCAGGAGCTGCTCTTGACGTTTTTGCCAAAGAGCCACCCGAAGGAAGCAAATTGCTTGAGTTGAAGGACTGCAACGTAATTTTCTCACCACACATTGCCGGGGCGACGAATGAGGCGAGGCTGAGGATTATAAGGGAGGCTATGGAAAACATTGGCAGAGCTTTAAGGGGGGAAGAGATCAAGCATGTTGTGAGCAGGTGATAGTATGGATGCAGCGCATGCAGTGGCGGAATGCCTACGGAGTTTTGGTGTAAAGAGAATTTACGGCATTATTGGAACCTCAGTCGTTGATTTCGTGGACGCTCTTTATGATTACAGAGACGATATCCGCTACCTCTCTTGCAGGCACGAGCAGGTCGCTGCCTCGATGGCTGACGCGGAAGGAAGACTTACAGGCTTTCCCGGAGTTAGCCTCGTCCACGCAGCACCCGGAACTCTGAACACAACGATAAGCGTTGCCAATGCCTACAAGGATGGCTCTCCGATGGTTGTGATAGCCGGTGGGGCGAAGAGGGAGCTTTACGGGAAAAACACCATGCTCGAAGTTGATCAGCAGGCTGTAATGAAGCCGATAACCATGGCGACCTTCAGAGTTGATAATCCTCTCAAGGTTTCTTCGGTGATCGCTGAAGCCTTCTCAATCGCAATGCGTGAGTGTGGGTCGGTTTATGTTGAAGTTGCCGAGGACATCTGGCTTGAGGAGAGTGCCGAAGAGAGAGTTGAGATTAGGGCTGAGAGGCCGAGAGCTGGAGATGATGACGTGGAGAAGGTTGCAGAGATGCTGAAAAAGGCAGAGAAACCCCTTATAGTTGCAGGGTTTGGGGTGAACAGTGAGGAGGGTAACAGGCTTCTGACAGAACTTGCAGAGAAGACGGGAATACCGGTTGCAACCACGGGAAACGGAAGAGGATCAATGGATGAAGAACATGAACTTTGTTTGGGAAGAGTTGGGTTTGGTGGGGGATGCATTCACGCCGACAACGCTCTGCTGAATTCCGACTTCGTTCTCTGCCTCGGATGCCAACTTACGGATGTTACAACCTACGGCTACAACTGGATGCCAAAGGGCAGAGTAGCAGCAGTTACTCTCGACAGAGAGGCGGGAGAGAAGNTCAACTATGCGCTTATAAGCTACAGCGATGCCGTGGACTTTCTCAGGAGGTTAGTAGAGAAGGTCGAAGGTCACAAGGCTCCCGAAAGCTGGTTGAAGGAGATTGCAGGATGGAGAAAGGCATGGGATACAATGGTTGAGAATGCAGTTAATATGAAATACGAGGGTTTTGCGAATCCTGCCCTCTTTTTCAAAAAGCTGAACGAGGTTTTGCCAGCGAATGCAGTTGTTGCAGCGGGTCAGGGAATGCATGTCCTATACGCCCAGACCTACTTGAAAGCGAGGAGGGCGAGAAGTTACTTGGCAGCCACGAATCACGGAGCTATGGGCTTCGGATTTCCTGCAGCCATGACCGCAGCACTGCTCGGAAAAACAGGAGTTGCAGTTGTGGGAGACGGAGAGTTCATGATGACCGTTCAGGATTTGGAGACAGCTGTCAGGGAGAATATTCCTGTAAAGGTCGTTGTTGTGAACGACAACAGCTACAGGGTTCTTTACTTCAGACAGAGGATTCAGAAAGGAGGAAGAGTCTACGGAACTCTCCATTCCAACCCGGATTTCGCGGAACTTGCAAAGATTTTCGGAGCAGAAGGTGCAGTGGTCTCTTCCGACGATGAAATCGAGGATTCCATAAAGGCGATGATGGAGTCTGAGAGGCCCTTTGTGCTGGACCTACGCATCTCTCCAGACTCCTTCGCTCCCTTCAACCCGGAGCCAAGTGTGAGGATGTAGCAAAGGTTAAATCCAGCTTGAGTATACCCATAACATGAAACTCTACCTTATTTTCNCCCTCCTCCTGGTTTCAGTCGTTTACTCAACCACTATTGCCCAAGCTTCTGAACTCAAGATTGCGAGAATTGAAGTTAGAGGAGAAATTAACGAAGGTACTTATTTAACGCTCCAGCACGCCTACGATTTTGCCTTGAGGCAGAATTGCGACGTCCTATTTGTCGTTCTCGATACTCCCGGTGGGGTTCTTAGTTCTACACAGAAGATTGTTCTGCTGTTCATGAACAGCGAAATTCCAGTTGTTGTCTATGTCCCGAAAGGAGCAATGTGTGCTTCTGCAGGCTCTATAATCCTCCTATCGTCTCACATCGCAATCATGGCAAATGGAACGGCTGTAGGTGCTGCGACTCCAGTTACAATAGGTTTCGGAGCGGCAAAAGTCGAAAACAAGACTGTGAACTATCTTGCCAGCTACGTGAGCGATATAGCAAGATCGAGAGGGAGAAATGCTGAGGTGGCGGCGAGATTTGTAACCCAATCCCTTACCCTGACGGCAGAGGAAGCTTTAAAGAAGAACGTTATTGACTTTATCGCGAATAGCGAGGATGGAGCGATAAAAAAGCTGAACGGTGTCAAGCTGAATGGAATGGACATAAGGTTTGACACTTACCGAGTTCTGGAGGTTAACAAGCCTCTGCAAGCAACCATCTACGAAATCATCTCAAGCCCCCAACTTGCAGCGATACTGCTACTTCTCGGAATCTACCTCCTGATCTTTGGTCTCACCTCTCCTGGAATCGTTCCTGAGACTGTAGGAGCAATCTGCCTAATCCTCGCCCTTGCTGGGCTTGGTGTGGTGGGAATAAACTATATCGGAGCGCTCCTGATCATGCTTGGGATTTCCTTTCTGATTGCCGAACTTGCAACCCCAACATATGGCGTTCTCGGAGCGGCATCCGTTATATCAATTGTTCTCGGGTTGTTAATACTTTTCAACGAGCCATTGATGCCGGAATCTTTCTACGACGCTTTTCCCAAATTCGTGGCAGGNGTAGGGCTTGGACTTGGTGGGATAATGACTTTTGCGGTAATAAAGGTCGCTCAGATAAGGAAGAAGAAAAGTCCTGTCGGTGAAGTTGTCGGAGAGAGGGGAGAGGNGATAGAGTTTGCCGGTGGTAAGGGGTTTGCAAAAGTTAGGGGAGAGATATGGCGCATAGAGTGTGATGAGGAACTTGAGGAGGGAGATGAAGTTGAAGTGGTCGAGAGGGAGGGATTGAAGCTTAAGGTGAGGAAGATTGAGAATTGAGGATGAACTTAGGAGTGAGACTCTGAAGTGGCTTGAGAGGATAAAGGAGAGGATTAAAAAAGTTGAGGGGAACAGCAGATTTCTTGAGAACATTAAGGCATACGTTAGCGATTCCAGGTATTTTGTAGAAAAAGGCGACCTCGTAAGGGCTTTTGAGTGTGTCGTGTGGGCATGGGCATGGCTCGAGATAGGACTTGAAGTGGGAAAGTTGAGAGATGAGGATGCGTAGAACCTTGGGACAGCACATGCTTGTGAATAGGAGAATTATTGAGAGAATAGTTAGCTACGCCGAACTTGGAGATAATGACATCGTCCTTGAGATTGGATGCGGTACGGGGAATTTAACGGCAGAGTTGCTGAAACATTGCAGAGTTGTTGGGATTGAGAAAGATCGCAGAATGGTCGAGAAGCTTAAGGAGAGGTTCAGCAACGAGATAGAGAGAGAAAGGCTCATGCTGATTCATGGAGATGCCCTTAAATCTGAGTTTCCCGCTTTTACAAAAATCGTATCCAACATACCCTACAAAATTTCCTCTCCTCTCACCTTCAAATTTTTCAGACACAAGTTCGAGTTGGCTATCGTGACTTACCAGAAGGAGTTTGCTGAGAGGTTGTGCAGAGAGAATAACAGGCTTGGAGTTGTCGCCAGTGTTTACTGTTCTCCGCAAATACTGGAAATTGTCAAACCATCAGCATTCAGACCAAAACCAAAGGTTGAGTCGGCTGTTGTTAAAATTATACCCAAGCCACGGGTTAATGTGAAAAACAGGGAGCTTTTCGAGGAGTTTGTCACCTTCGCCTTCACCATGAAGAGGAAGAGGATGGGGAAGATAGTTGATGAGTTCAACAACAGGTTCGGGTTCAGCATTGAAATTGATGGCGAAATGGCTAAAATGCGTCCTGAAGAATTGGGAGCGGAGAAATTTAGGGAGATCGTGGATGATATACGAGCCCGCTGAAGACAGTGAGCTACTTCTTGAAGTTGCGCTGAGGGAAGTAAGGGAGGAGGATGAGGTAGTTGAGATAGGAGCAGGCAGTGGATTCGTTGCTGAAAGACTAAAGGGAAAATGCAAGTTTTTGCTCACCACAGACATCTCACCCTATGCAGCTAAGGAGTTGAGGAAAAAGGGACTCGACGTAGTCAGAACGGATATTGCCAAAGGGGTTAAAAAGAAGTTCAGCCTTGTTCTGTTTAATCCTCCCTACTTAGAGCTTGAAGATCATTTAAAAAAGGGCGACTGGCTTGATGTTGCAGTGGACGGGGGAAGAGGGGGAATTGAGGTTATAGAGCGTTTTCTGAATTCGCTGGATGAGATTCTTACCTCGAACGGAAGGGCAATTCTTATCGCATCATCATACAACGAGCCACAAATTTACGATTTGATCGAAGGGTTGGGATTCAAATATGACATAGTCGGGAGGAGAAACCTGTTTTTTGAGAAGCTCTATGCGATTAAAATTTGGAGAGAATAACGAACCTTTTCAACCTTTCATCTATCTTAAAAACACCCTTTTCAGTCTCAACATCCCCTTTAACCACCCTTATCTTAGATTGGGGGGCGATGCCTATGTCGGCAAGATTTGCCGGAGAAATTACCACCATATATTCTCCATCAGGCACCTCACTCAGCTTCAAAAACTCGTGAACACATGAATCACAAATCTCGCATTCACCAGCTATAACCTGACAGATTCGGATAAACGTTTCTTCATTTATGTGGTGCTCAAGCTCGCAGCTCAATTTCGAGGCCATCTCCTCATCTATTTCAAGAAAATTACGGAAAAAATCCAGCAAAGCAAGATAATACCTCTTGATCTTTTTTGCAACCTCTTCTCCCTTTCTCGTGAGCTTTGCACCTCTGTAGGGCTGGTAATCAACATACCCCAAATCTCTAAGCTTTATAAGCATTTCAGTAACACTTGATGGCTTCACATTCAAAATATTTGCAAGGTCTCCAGTTTTAGCAATCCTCTTCTCATTCTCCTGAATGTCATATATTGCCTCAAGGTATTCTTCAATTCTCTCCATTAAGAAAATTTTACACATGTATTTAAAAACCATTTCCCCCAAGAAACGAAAAGATAATGTTTAATGAATAGGAATTGAGAGGAGTATAAATTATTTTTCAATGGTTGAACTTGGCAAAATTTAAATAATCAAAAAGCAGCGTTCTGCCGGTGGTCGAAGATGCTTGCAGATTTTATCTTAACAGATGACCAGAAAGCCATAAAGGAGGCAGCGAGAGAGTTTGCAGAGAAGGAGTTTCCGAACTATGCAGAGGAATGCGATAGAGAGGAGAAGTTCCCCTTCGAGCTGTGGAAGAAAGCTGCGCAGCTTGGGTTTATCGGAATGGCCATACCAGAAGAATACGGTGGGCAGGGATTGGGTGTTTTGGATTCATGCCTCGTTGTGGAAGAGTTCTGGAGGGTTGATGGTGGACTCGGAATGATCCTCGCCACAACCTTCGGTTCAGAGCAAATATTAGCATTCGGCAACGAGGAGCAGAAGAAGAAATACCTCCCACCCCTTGCCAAAGGAGAGAAGATATGCGCAGCC
>Ga0180907_113_pt1 | contig 55279 bp, 45 predicted proteins | sample Deesub1362A_J573_FD_124170 | JGI IMG/M metagenome (GOLD analysis project Ga0180907, IMG submission 124170) | Archaeoglobus sp. JdFR-39
CCGTCGCGGTTTCCCGCATTGCGGAGGTTTCGCGCCTGCTGCGCCCCGTAGGGCCTGGACCCGTGTCTCAGGGTCCATCTCCGGGCTCCTGCTCCCACAGCCCGTACGGATCTTCGGCTTGGTGGGCCGTTACCCCACCAACAACCTAATCCGCCGCAGACCCATCCTCGGGCGCTAAGCGCTTTCGGAGATGGGACATTCCAGTACCCATCCCCTATGGGGGATTAGCCCCAGTTTCCCGGGGTTATCCCCCACCCGAGGGCAGGTTGTCCACGTGTTACTGAGCCGTCCGCCGGTGCTTGCATCCCCGAAGGGATACAAGCCCCTTGACTCGCATGGCTTAGTCCCAGCCGGATAGCAGCGGCCTCTGGCAGGATCAACCAGAATTGGCGGGGAGTGTAAAGCGGGNGAATACGTCCCTCGCCTGCCGGTTTACTCTGCTGGCAAGCCCACATCAGACCGCATTACCTGCGGTCCTCCCGTATTATACCGTGGGTAGGAAGGCTTCCCCTCATACCAGGCTTACGCCTTGTCAGGGCACTTGCCGGACCCACGGTTTCAACCGTTTTGGCAACATCTTATTTGGTTTTTAGATTTATAAGGCTTTTGCTTACGCCCTTAACTTTCAAGGGCATCTGTTATGAGATTAGGTGCATGAGGTAGGGTATTTAAGACTTTTGGATTGTCAGACAAGCGCTTATCGCTATTTTTCCTGTAAAATCATCTCAAGATACGACTGAGTTATACTTTCTTCCCTTGAGTAACCCAGTAATTTAGCAATATCAAAGAGTATCTCCTTGTCCCTAATACTTCCAGACTCAATTTCAATCTCAATAAACCTCCCAACACCTTCAACATCATCAACGCACACTATGGCACCCTTTAATCTGTAGATTTTCCTCAGTTTCTTCACTTCCCTAACAGGTCTGAACCCCAACTTCTGGAGAAGTTCAAAGGCGTTTTCAAAGCTGTCAACTTTAACCTTAACTTCCTCTCTGCTTTTCGTTTCTAAATCAACCTTGGGACCTTTGTACGTAACGGTTACACCCTCAACGTCCCTTCTTATTCTAACGGCTTCATCCGTTTTCTTGAAGTCTTTACACGGATGATTGAAATAGATGTCATGCTCAAACTTTTCGATAACAGGTTCGGCAATCTCTCTGAGCTTTTCTTCAACACCTTCCTTGTAGATAAACTTGGCCTCGACCTCCATCTCAATCTTTTTATACCCGCCCCTTGGGGCTTAAAAAGGTGGTGCTAATGATATCGGAAGGNGACGTTATCAGGATCAGCTATACAGCTAAGCTCGAAGATGGTACTATTGTAGACACTACAGACGAGGAAGTGGCCAAAAAACACGACATATTCAATGAGAATGCAAGGTATGGAGACATATACTTAATTGTTGGTAAAGGGCACGTTCTGCCGGGACTTGAAGAAGATATAAAAGGAAAAGAAGTGGGTTACAAGGGAACGGTAGAAGTGCCGCCAGAGAAGGCATTTGGAGAGTATGACCCAGAACTCAAAGACACGTTCAGTGTGAACAGATTCAAGGAAAGACCAGAGGTTGGGCAACGAGTTAGAATTGGAGACAGACTTGGGACTGTAGAAAGGATAGTAGGAAGAAGAGTCATCGTTGACTTCAACCATCCTCTCGCGGGAAAGAAAATCATATTCGAGTATGAGATTAAAGAGAAACTTGAGAAACCAGAGGACAAAATCAAAGCTCTGTTTGTAATTCACACTGGTGTTGATACCAAAGATGTGAAAATTGAAGATGGAAAAGCGGTTGTCGAGGTGTCGAGTGACGCGTATCTGAACCAGTTGTTCCTTATAGGAAGATATAGAGCTGTAAAGGAAATCTTTGAGGCAACAGATGTTAAGGAAATAGAAATCATCGAAAGATTTGAGAGAGAACATGAACTGCTTAAACTTGGAAAGGAGATTAAGGGAGAAAAGAGTGGAGAGGAGGAGTCAAAAGAGAGTAGCGAGACGAAGAAGACAAATGAATAAGTTTTTTCTTTAATAACAAATTCGTAACCTTTTTTGATTTTGGCTGTAAAGTGTGAAATTAATGGAGAGCGCCCGGGCCGGGATTTGAACCCGAGTCGCGGGCTTTCCGCGGAATTGGAGCTTACCCTCACTCCACCTCCACGACAGGCCCGCATGATAGGCCGGACTACACCACCCGGGCTTCTTTAAGGCTTAGGGCTGTGAGGTTTTTAAGAATTTTGGTAAAATCACGGGTGGGTATAAATCGCCAAAACCTCCTCTCCAGCCTTCTCAATCTTGCAAAACGCAAATCTTTCAAACTGCACAACCTTTCCTTCATCACGCACAACGCTCTTTTCCACCAGACCTCCCCACGTTTTCTCTCCTAAAACCGTGCATTGGAGAGTTTCTCCATCAGGAAGCCAGTGGATGATGTTCTTTCCCTTCTTCACATCACCAAGCTCAAATCCTCTGAACTCAGCCTTTTTATCAAGCAAGATGTTACAGAAGTCCTTCAACCTCACAACCTTCCCCTTAAGCCTCTCGAAGTCATCCCTTGTTACATACACTACACTCCTCCCCCTCAGCCTCCTACTCGTCCCTTTATTTGGATTGAGAGGTAATTCAACCTCTATATCCTCGGACAATCCTTCAATCTCAACCTTGACAGGATTCCAGACGAAGAAATAGCGATTAGCCTTAGGGTCAATAATTTTCCTATTCTCCGCATAGAGATTCTTAAGGCTGATGGAAACATCATTCTCTCCAACTCCGAGTGAAATGAAGAACTTTCTGATCGCCTCACTCTCAAACCCTCTCCGTCTGAAGGCTCTGATCGTCGGCAGTCTCGGATCATCCCATCCCTCATATCTCCCACTCTCCACATCCCTTCTCAGCGAAGAGGTTGAGAGTTTGCCAAACTCGAATATTTTCACCCTGCCCCAGTGCTTGGTAACCGGATACTCCCAGTTAAAGTATTGGTAGATATACCTCTGCCTTCTCTCAGAGTCTATCAAATCTTTACCCCTTATTATGTGCGTAATCCCACAGAGACGGTCCTCAATCGCAGACTCAAAGTCGAGGGTGGGATACACCACAAAACTATCGCCCGTCAGAGGATGAGACTCCTTTATTATCCTGAAGGCGACCCAGTCCCTTATCGCGGGGTCTTTGTGTCTCATGTCTGTCTTGATCCTGAGAACGACTTCTCCCTCCCCATACTCACCATCCAACATCCTCTCCCACACTTCGAGAGTTACTTCGGGTGAAATATCACGATGAGGACACTCAACACCACTATCTCTGTACACCTTGAACTCCTTCTGACTGCAAAAGCACGTATAGGCTTTCCCCATCTCAATAAGCTTTCTGGCGTATTCATAATACACTGGGATTCTTTTTGAAGCATAAATAACCTCATCTGGTTTGTAACCAAGCCACTCAATGTCCTCGAGATACCAGTCATACGCCTCAATCATCGGCCTCTTTGTTCTCGGATCGGTATCGTCAAATCTAATGACAAACTTTCCATGATACATTTTCACGTATTCTCCATTGACAATTATCCCTCTCGCAGAACCGAGTGTTGGTGGGCCGTTAGGGTTAGGGGCAAAACGCATCACAACCTTTCCCTTCTCCGCTTTTTCGAGAGGGGGTAAAGCTACAACCTGTTCCCTTCTCTTTTCGGCTTTTTCAGTACTAAATTTTTGGATTAACTCCCCTTTTTCACCTTCACTCAGACTTTCAAACTCAGCAATGCATTCCCTGACCATCTCAAGAACCTCTTTCACCCTACTTCTCAGTTCAGGGTTCTCTGCCATCACCTTACCCATTACTGCCTTCTCGTTCGCCTTTCCGTATTTTGCTGCGTTAGCAACCACATATTTCATTATCAGGTCTTTCACAAATGCAATTCAGGGGGCAGAAATATAAAGTCTGTGAAAAAGGTTAAAAGACAGGAGACTACCAATGAGAGATGAATCAGAGTTTTGCGCTGCTCGCATCAATTGCACTTGTTCTCATGCTTATCAAAAGGCTGGGCATTGGAGTATCCCTATTCATTGGCTCAGCTGTACTCAGCTACCTATTATTCGGATTTGATAGGTTCGAAATTCTTCTACAAGCCCTCACCAGCCCCCAAACCTTAGAAATTGTTGTAATAGTCATCCTTGCATTCACACTCGGCTACTCCATGGAATATTTTGGAATGTTGAACGAGCTTGCAGATGAACTTTCAAAGTCCATTGGAGCTCTGAGCTTCGTTATGATACCTCTTCTTATCGGATTGCTTCCAATGCCGGGTGGAGCGTTGATTTCTGCTGTAATGCTCGGCCCGCTGATGAAAAAATACACTCTCTCTCCAGAAAAAGCGACATTACTGAACTACTGGTTCAGACACGTTTGGGTCTCCTTCTGGCCTTTGTATCCGAGCGTGATAATTGGTGCTGCAGTCCTTAACATCAATTCCTTCACCTTCGCAGCCTCAACTTTTCCTATTGCGATATTAGCGATTGTTTCGGGACTAATGTTAACGAGGGGGATTGAAAAAAGGTTCCATATTTCGAGAGATACCTTCAAAGCCTTAATCCACCTCTACCCAATAGCCATCCTGCTACTCCTTTCTGTGATCCTTAAGTTCGATCTTCTGATTTCACTCCTGATTGCCATCTTTGCAGTCGCGATCCTCAGAAAGGGTAGTGTAAAGGATTTTGAAAAAATTCTGAAAAAAACCGTTGACAGAAAAATAATAGTGCTGGTCTTTGCTGTCATGTGCTATAAGAGCGTGATACAGTTGAGTGGTGTTGCTGAGAGCTTGCTCACTGACATATCTCTCGAATTTCCCATGCCTATTGCAGCCTTCATCCTAACTCTGATCGTGGGTTTTGCAACTGGCATCGAGATGAGCTATTCATCTATCGCACTTCCTCTGCTCACCGGGTTTACAGGGGTTGAAGCTGTCAATCCAAAGAACCTCATGCTCGTAATAGCTGCTGGCTATCTTGGTGTTATGCTTTCTCCGATGCACCTTTGCTACGTTCTGACCGCTGAATACTTCGGCACGGATGTGAGCAGGACCTACAGGCAGCTTGCCCTTATTGCAGCTGTCGTTGCAGTACTTGTGTGGGTGCTTTACCTGATTTAATCTATTGTTTCATGTAATAATCCTTGTACTGTTCCCTCAGCATTCTCTTGCTGAACTTCCCAACACTCGTCTTTGGAATCTCATCTGTGATTATTATGTCATCTGGGAGTTGCCATTTTGCAAATCTCTGTCTGAGGTGCTCGTACAGCTCTTCCTTGGTTATATTACCCTTAAAGTCAGGTTTTGGAACAACGAAAGCCAACGGTCTCTCCTCCCATTTGGGATGAGATATACCAACAACGCACGCTTCAAAGACCTTTGGGTGCGCCATCAGGTAGTTTTCCAGATCAACGCTGCTTATCCACTCCCCACCACTCTTTATCAAATCTTTGAACCTGTCAACGATCTTGATATACCCATACTCGTCAATTGTTGCCGCATCTCCACTTTTCCACCACTTCATAACCCCGTCTTCAATGAAGGACTCGAAAGTTCTCGGATCCTTGTAGTAGCTTCCAGTAATCCAGTGTCCCCTTATGCAAAGCTCCCCAATTGTTTTTCCGTCATGAGGTAGCTTGTTCCCTTCATCATCGGCAAGCATAACCTCAACACCAAATACAGGGATTCCCTGCTTCCTCTTTAGCTCCCACAACTCGTCCTCAGACATTTCCTTCTCAAGACCCGGCTTGACGAAGTTGTAGCAGACAAGCGGAGAGGTTTCTGTTGCTCCATAGGCGTGAACGATCTCTATACCAAACTCCTTCAGACCCTTCATCATTGCAAGTGGTGGTTCAGTTGCTCCACTCCAAGCCCTTATGTTGAATTTCGGTTTCGGCTCCATCTTTTGCAGATAGTTCAGCAGAGGGATGAATATAGCCGGAGCTCCTGCTGTTGCCGTCACACCTTCACTCTGCATAAGCTCAACCACTGGGGCAAGGTTGTCTACTGCATACCTTCCGGGAAATACAAGCTTACTCCCTGCAATCGTAGCCGCGAAGAAGACTCCCCAGCCGTTCGCATGAAACATCGGCACAATCTGCATATAGACATCCTCAGGTTTGAGTCCCATTCCAACCGCTGCAATGATTGAGTGCAACACCATTGATCTGTGGGAGTAATAAACGCCCTTTGGATTCCCGGTGGTGCCAGAAGTGTAGCATGCAGCATAAGCAGAGGTCTCATCAACCATAGGAAAGTCATACTCTTCATCAGCGTCCTTTAACAGCTCCTCATAGCTGTAAACCTCTGGCAGCTTTGTCTCAGGAAGTTCACCATCCGTCATTACAACATATTTCTCCGCCTTTATCGCGGGAGCTATAGCTTCAGCAAGCGGTAACAGAGATTCATCAACAAATATCACCTTTGCTCCACTGTGATTTGCGACATAGGCTATTTCCTTCGGATGCAGCCTCAGATTCATCTCAAGAAGCACAGCTCCGATTCCAGAGATACCAAAGAAGAGTTCATAGAACCTGTGGGTGTTCCAGCTCAGAACCCCAACTCTGTCTCCAACGTCAACACCTATACTTTCAAGGGCATTGGCAAGTTTCGAAACCCTTCTGAAGGCTTCGCCATAGCTGTATCTGAACAAACTTCCATCCAAGTTCCTCGAAACTACCTCTCTCTCCGGGAAGTTCGTCGCTGCATATTTCAAGATGTTTATCATATTCAACTGGTAGTCATCCATCATTGTTGATGGAAACCCTCTCACAAATCGCATCTTCTATCACCAATTTTAACTACAATTAATCACCATATTTAAATTTAACTTAGAGAGCTGTAGGATGGTGACAAACCATCTCCGTTCTCAGGACAAAGTTTAAATTCATTGTGGCAAAGAAGCTGATGAGCCGCCGTAGCTTAGCTGGTAGAGCGTCCGGCTGTTAACCGGACGGTCGCAGGTTCGAATCCTGCCGGCGGCGCTTCGTCGCCGCTTTTAAAGCATTTTTGAGTTCGTTTACTTTAACACCCCCCTAACTTTGTAACTGAGCTGTCCTGTTCTACAACAAAATTTTTAAATACTGCATGGCAAACAACAGGCAATGGGTCTAACGCCAAGACTCGAAAACACCTTTGGATTTTTCTTCGGTTTTAGATATAGCTTTAGCTTTTAAAAGGAGGTGAACTGCATTGGTTTCGGGTGTTTGTATATGTCTATGGTCTAAAAATATAAGAGGTGTTTTATATGATAGGTAAAAGAAGAAGGATGCAAAGAATACTTAAGAATGGAAGGTCAGTGATACTTCCAATGGATCACGGAATCACTCAGCCAGAGAAAGGGATTGAAAAAGTTGACAGAGTCGTCGAAGTAGTACAGGAATATGTGGATGCCATAATTGTACATAAGGGAGTTGCGAAGAGGTCAGAGGTTATTGCAGAGATGGATGCAGGACTGATTATACATCTGAGCGGTTCTACGATGTGGGCTGAAGACCCGAATGACAAGAGACTGGTGACAACCGTGGAGAAGGCAATCTCTCTGGGAGCGGATGGTGTAAGCATGCATGTAAATATCGGGAGCAAAACTGAAGCCGATCAAATCGAGAAACTTGGTTACGTATCCGAGGTATGCGACTGGTATAGCATTCCGCTGCTTGCGATGATGTATCCGAGAGGGGATATTGAAGTCAACACTGAAACTGTAAAACATGCGGCAAGAATTGGCTATGAACTGGGAGCAGACATAATCAAGGTTCCTTACACCCTCAAGTTCGAGAAAGTGACAGCAATTTGTGATTTGCCTGTTGTCATAGCCGGAGGAAGTAAAGGGAGCGAATATGAACTTTACAAAAAAGTGGAAGATGCCATGAGCAGGGGTGCTGCTGGAGTCGCTGTTGGGAGAAATATATTTAACAGTAGCCATCCAGCTAAGGTTGCCAAAGCACTGCACATGATAGTCCATAACAACCTGAGTGCAGAGGATGTGATAGAATATGAAGGAAATATGGTTGTTGGCTGAAACTGAAAGTTGGGAAGTTGCCAAGGAGATGCTGAAAGACGCGATCGAAATTGGATTCGACGGTGCTGTTGTAAGTGAGAAGTTTCTGGACAAAGCGAAGAAGCTCGGCAGGATAAAACTCCTGCCCCTTGAGAAGGCTTTGATGAAAATAAGCTCAGCAGATGACCAGCTTAAGGCTGTTGAAAGTGGTGACGTCGTCATTTTGAAGTTTGAAGACTGGAAGGTTATTCCGCTTGAGAACATCGTAGCAATGAAAAAGGGNGGGAAGGTAATTGCTGCAGTTGATAATACCGACGATGCAAAGCTGGCTCTGACAACACTGGAAAAAGGAGCTGACGGCATAGCGGTCAGGGGCGATAGAGAAGAGCTGATGAGCTACTACAGATTAGTTAAAGAGCAGAAAGAGAGCATTGAACTTCTGAGAGGTAAAATTGTAGAAATAAAGCCTCTTGGAGTTGGTGAGAGAGTCTGCATTGATACCGTAACACTGATGACTCCCGGAGAGGGGATGCTTGTTGGCAACAGGTCTGCTTTCATGTTTCTTGTGGCAAGTGAGAGTGAAGAAAGTGAGTATGTCGCTTCAAGACCTTTCAGAGTAAACGCCGGAAGTGTCAACGCTTATCTGAAGGTGGGAAACAAGACGAAGTATCTTGCAGAGCTTAAGGCTGGGGATGGAGTTGAGATTGTGAGGTATGACGGAAAAGTGAGAGAGAGCTACGTGGGTAGAGTTAAGATTGAGAGGAGACCGCTTATCCTTGTCAAGGCTTCTGTGAATGGAGAAGTAGGTAGCATCATACTCCAGAACGCTGAAACGATAAAGCTTATCGCTCCAGATGGAAAGCACATTTCGGTTTCTGAACTGAAGGAAGGTGATGAAGTGCTTATCTGGATTGGTGAAAAGGCGAGACATTTTGGTGTTGAAGTTGATGAATTTATTGTGGAGAGATGAAGCTCGTTGCCACAGTTTCAAGCCTTAAAGAGGTAAAGCTGGCAGAGAAGGCCGATTTAATCGAAATCAGGCTTGATCTGTTCAATAGAGTTTGGGAAGCCATTGACGAGATAAGAGGGATTGAAAAGGAGATAATTGCAACCTGCAGAAGAGAGAGAGATGGTGGGAAGTTCACAGGAAGAGAGGAGGAAAGAATCGAGGCTTTGAGAAAGTTCGCTGAGGAGACCAATGTGGCCTATGTAGATGTTGAGTGTGACATGCCAGATTCCGCCTTCAATTTTGATTGTGAAATAATCGAATCATACCATAACTTTAAGGAGACGCCTGACTATTCAGAACTCAGGAGTATTGTTGAGGGCAAACGGGGAGACCTTGTTAAGGTCGTGACGATGGGGAGGAGCAAAAAAGATGTTGGAAAGATTGTCAAACTCCTTCTGGAATTTGAGGGTGTGATTGCTTTTCTTATGGGCAAAGAGTTTTCCTTCACCCGCATAATGGCTGCCTACTTGGGGTCACCCTTCATTTACTGCCATGTTGGCGAATCCAAAGCTCCGGGACAGATTCATCTTAATGACGCCTACAAGATACTGAAAACTCTGGGGTGATATGTTTGAAAATTCTGATTTATGGCGTTGGGAACATGGGGGAGCTTTTCAGAGACCTGTTCTACAGTAGAGGTTACTATGTAAAGGGATACGATATTGACGAGATGAAAAGAGATACAAACACCGTTTCAGGCTTTGATGTGATTTTTGTTTGCACACCCATGTATGCGCTTGAAGAATCTATCAAACATCTGATGAGGGAGGCTGACCCAACATCCCTCCTCGTTGACATTTCCTCAGTAAAGAAGGATTCAATTCCAATCTTTGAGAAATCTGGTTTTGACTTTCTCAGCATTCACCCTATGTTTGGGGGTGACAGTGAGATTGCACTTTCGAATATTATCGTAGTTCACGAGTCGGGAAGAGAAGAGGAGAGAGCGATCCTTAATGAGTTCATAAAGAGCGGAGCGGTGATAAGCAAGCTGGATGTTGAGGAGCACGACAGGAAGATGGCAGAGATTCAGGGTGTGGCTCATTTTCTGCTTGTCTCGATGGCCGATTTTCTGAGATACAAGAAAGATGAACTAAGATACGCCTCTCCGATTTTTACAGTTCTTTACAAACTTGCAAGCAGGATAATCAACCAGAACTGGGAAATGTATTACAGGATTCAGAAAAACGCTGAAGATGTGAGGCAGCAATTTTTAGAAAGAGCTTTGAAGCTCCACGAAAATTTAAAGAACTATGATAAGTTTAGAGAAACTTTTGAGGATTTGAGGAAGATTTACACTGATTACGAATCGAGCACGATAATCTTGGAGGCTTACAAAGCGACGAAGAGAGTCGAGAACCTTGATGAACTCAGGGGACTCATAAGGTCTATTGACTCCCTCCTACTCAGGTTGATAGAGAGGAGGGTAGAGGCTGCAAGAGAAATAGCGAGAATAAAGGCTGAGAGGGGNGAACCTATAGAGATCAAAGATGTGGAAGAAGAGAAGATAAGGGATGTGATTTCAAAAACCGGACTTAACCCCATTAGGGTGAAGGATATCTTTGAAAGCATAATGGCACTTACAAAGGAGGAGGAATACAGAGTTACTGGGATACAAAGAACCGTTGCCGTTCTCGGTCCTCAAGGTAGCTTTAGCGATGAAATGGCACTAAAGCTTGTCGGTTCGAGAGTGCCATTGAGATACTGCGCCACAACAGATGAGATTATAAAGCTGGTTGAAAGGGGTGAAGTTGATTTTGGTATTGTTCCCATTGAGAACTCGGTTAACGGAACAGTTCTACCAGTCCTTGACGCTTTAATGAGCCACGATGTTGAGGTTTTTGGCGAGGCAAGGCTTGAAGTTAATCATTGCCTCGTCGCGAAACGTAAGATTGAGCTGAAGGATATCAAGACCATCTACTCTCATCCTCAGGCAGTTGCACAGTGCATGGGATTCATAAACAACTATCTGCCAAATGCAAGCATTCGTTACACGTCTTCGACAAGCGATGCTGCAAAAATGCTCGATGATTATTCTGCAGCGATAATGTCAGAAAATGCCGCAAGGTTCTACAGGCTGCATGTGCTGAGGAAGGGAATTCAGGATTTGAAGGGACGAAACATAACGAGGTTTTACCTGATAAGGCGTAAAACTGGTAGGAGAGAAGGGAAGATTACCTCTCTTTTCTTTGGAGTTGAAGATAGACCGGGAGCGCTGAAGGATGTTTTAGAGGTGTTTTACAGGAAAGGATTCAACCTGAGAAAGCTTGAATCAAGACCCGCAGGGACGGGATTGGGAGACTACGTCTTCTTCGTTGAAGTGGAAGCGTCACTCAGTGAGGATGATCTAAAAGACCTTAAGAACGTTACAGCATTCTACAAGGTGGTAGGGGTATTTGATGAGATCGAAACCCTGGACGTGTATAATTTCTGACCTCAAACAAGTCTAAAAAATAGGGTGTAGAGAACCAGTACAACCAGTACAACAACTTTCAGAATCCAATATCTGTCAAAATAACTCTTTGCGAAGAGATAAAGTGTCAAGTAGAGGAACACAAGTGTGCTAAGGAAATTAAGCATGCCGGGATAAAGAATGTACATGGCTAAACTCAATAAGATGCCAAAAGGTGCCAGATACTTAAGCAGAGCCATGTAACCTCTACCATAAGTCACGTCCAGCACGGGATAACCTTTATCTACCTTTTCAAGTGGCTCCGGCAATTCTTCAATCGGAAGTTCCATAAAAACCGTTCCAACAAAACCGCATCGGTTACATCTGTAGCTGTAAAGAGCGCCAAAAGCGACTGCTGCCGGAATGGAGAGATCGGGAGAAATATCAGCGCTTCTGCAGACCGGACAGATTCTGACGTTCTTCATTTTATTTTTCAAGTCACCACGTTTCATAGTGTGTTAGCATGCTTACAGGATACCTGCTTCTTCTACCCGGATTCTCCGCTGGATGCCCTATTGGCACGATCGCCATCGGTCTTACGAACTCCGGAAGATTCAAGATTCTGGATACCTCTCTCTCATCGAAGGCACCAACCCAAACAGCTCCGAGATCAAGAGCTGTTACAGCCAGTAGTATGTTCTCAACCGCTGCTGTTGCATCCTGCTCAGCATAGAGCTTTCCTCTTTCCCCATAAACCCTCATGCTTCTCGGATAGTTCGCACACACAACGACAACAACCGGAGCTTCGGCGATGAACATCTGCTTCAACGCCGCTTTTGCCAGTTTGATCTTCCTCTCTTTGTCCCTAACAACAACAAAATCCCTCGCCTGCAAATTTCCGGCTGACGGAGCGGCGTTGGCAGCTTCCAGTATGAGTTGAAGAGTTTTATCGTCAATATCATCACTGGTGAATCTCCTTATCGAGACCCTCTTAAAAATTAACTCGAGTCTTTCCTTCATGGAATAATTTTTGCAAGGGGTTTAAAGAATTTAATGTTTAAGCCTTTTCCTCAATCCTCTCTCTGAGTTCATGGAAGAATCCACGTGGCATTAAAATTCCGATTGCAATCAGAATTGCGTAAAGTACTATTTCATCGTTTATCGGGAGCGATGCAATGTCTATCAAATCCCTCAGCCACCAGTTCTTGGCGAGGTAAATGACAATAGCTCCGATCAAAGGTCCATAAATTGTTCCAAGACCACCAAGAACTGCGGATAAAATTACGAGAAGCATGAGAGGGATATCATATAGCTCCGGGCCGACTGTATAGCGGTAGTTCACAATTGCCGCTCCAGCTATGCCAGCGAAAAAGGAGCTGAGAACGAACGCCAATACCTTGTATTTTGTCGTATCTATCCCGATTGACTCTGCAAGTTCCTCGCTATCCCTTACAGCCATAAACCTTAATCCTATCCTGCTTTTTACAATCCTACGCATCGCAGCAAGTGAGACGAGGAGTAGAGCAAGGGAAAAGTAGTATTTTGACAGAGTGGTGTCAAGCAAAGAGTATCCTGCTATCGAGAATCCCTCTTCTCCACCAAAAACGTCTCTCCAAATGAAAACCGTCTGCATAAAGACAAGGGGAAGAATAGCTGTCACGAGTGAGAAGTAATATCCCCTCAATCTAAGAGTGATTATGCCAATAAAAAAGCCAACGAGTGCTGCTGCAAGTCCACCAAGGATTATTGCAGCTAAGGGGTGAATTGCAATTCCTATTCTCATTGGAGTCTGGAGCAGTGCTGCGATGTATGCCCCAAGTCCCACGAAGGTCGTATGACCGAGATTTACCTGCCCTGTATAGCCCACCATCAGGTCCCAACTTATCACAACGATTGCAAAGAGATACGTGAGGCCGATGAGATAAAGGTACGCTTCTGGAATTACTACCGGAAGAGCTGCGGAGACGAGAATCATTAAAACTCCAAAAAGCTTTAGGATACTCTTCATTCTTCCACCCCAAATAACCCTGTTGGTCTCACAACCAGTATCGTCACTATTGCAAGCAGCATGACAAATTCAGACCATCTTGCTCCAAGAAATGTTATCGTCAGGACCAGTATGTAGCCCACTATGAAAGACGAGACTATGCTTCCTCTCAAACTACCAAGCCCACCGAGTATGACTATGGCAAAGGCGTAAATTAAAGCTTTGAGCGAGGTTTCAGGAGATATCGCGAAAATCTGTGCATAAAGGATGCCAGCAAATCCCGCAAGAATAGATGAAAGAACCATAACAAGAATAAAGACCTTCTCAACATCTATCCCAATAAGCATTGCCGCCTCACTGTCTTGTGATGTAGCAATTATCTTCTTTCCGATGCTCGTTTTTGAGACCATGAGGTCAAGGGAGACCAAAGATGTTACAGCGAGAACAAAAGATGCTATTCTCATATTTGTAACCTTAACATTGTTTAGCTCTACAACTCCCTGAACTAAGGGAAGCATGGAAATCCCCTTGTCACCAAAATTAACAAGTAAAATCTGCTGAATGAGGAGAGCAAGGGCAAGGGTTATGATTATGACCATCACCTCGTTTTTACGAACCGGTCGGGTTAACAGGTAAACGAGAAGTCCGAGCAAACCTGAGACTGCCAAACCGGCGAGAATGCTTAGATAAACGTTAAATCCACTTCCAGAAAGTAAAAATGCCACATAAGCCGCACAAACAAAAGCTGCACCATGAGCGAAGTTCAGAATTCTCGATACTCCAAAAATTAAGGAGAAACCTGAGGCCACGAGACCCCAGATTCCCCCAACGACCGTGCCAAATACTATGATCTTGAGCAGGACATCTATCATGTACCTGCTGCGTTATCTAAGTGTTTATTTACCTTACTCAATCCATGGTGGTAGCTTTAGCTCTCCATTCGCAACGCTCTCTGGATAGATGATGTATTGCTTCCCGTCCTGCCACTGTGATATCCAGTTCCTGACGTAGTTGTCACCCCACATCAGGTCGTGGTTTTTGTAGAAGGCAATAGGTCTTGTCAGCTCGATGGGATTTGAGGCGTCGAACTTCTCGAGATACTTCACCAGAACATCCGGGTCAAAGGGGTCCTTCTCACCAGCCTTTGCTGCCATCTCGACCACTGTCTTGTAGAGGTAAACTGCATCATAAGCTCCATACGCCTGATGCGACTCTGGATAATGGCCGTACTTCTTCTTGTAGGCATCAACAAACTCCTTGCATTTCTCTGTCGGAGGAGCAGTAATGAGAGCACCACCATCAGCGAGGAATATCTCGTAATTTGCCATTCCATTTGTCTTGTTGTAGAATTCAGCATCTATCGCAGCAAGGTCATGCCCGGCAAGCAGAATGTTCGGTTTCAGCGTTGCCCATTGCTTGGTCAGTATATCCCCTGTACCGGCAATCGCAAGTATTGGCATTATGAGGTCGGCATCCAAGCTCTCAGCTTCGTGAATAAGCTGCTCGTATTCTGAATAGCCTCTGGGAACTCTGACATCTTTGACAATTTCAACCCCTTGCTCTTCGAGCAGGGGTGTGAGAGCCTCTACAACAGGGTCTGTCCAAACGTGCTCGTCCCTGATTATGTAAACCTTCTTGACATCATATCCGCTGTCTCTCAGGAATCTAACCATATCAGCCAGATCAAGTGCAAAGGTTGAGCCGTTGTTTTGAGTAACCCTGAACCAGTACTTATACCTTTCATAATTCTCAGCGACCTTTTTGGCGTGTGCAGGTGACGACGCATCTGCAAGAAATAGGGTTTTTGTTTCTGCCATCGTCTCCATCATCGTAAGCATTACACCGCTCGAAAAACCACCGATTATGACATCAGCATTTTCTATGGTCGCAAGTCTCCTGAACTCTGTTGAGGCTGTATTAGAATCAAGCTTGGTGTCTCCCACAACCACCTCAACCGGATGTCCGAGTATACCCCCCTGTGCGTTTATTTCCTCCGCAGCCAGCTTCACAGCTTTTTCTTCTGCCATCCCCTCAGGTAGAGACATGGGACCAATTACACCGATTACCACCTTTTCTCTTTCAGTCTTCTGTCCTCCCTGCACACATAGCGACGTTATAGCAGCGAGCAGTATTAAGGCTGTTAGCACAGCTTTAGCATATCTCATGTTGTGGATGAGCACAGCAAAGTATTTAAACCTTCCTCAAACACAACGAATCATGCTAAAGGTCAAAGACGTGCACAAGAGCTTCGGCGAACTCAAGGTTCTTGAAGGTGTAAATCTTGAGGTTAACAAAAGAGAGAGGGTTGGTATTATAGGTCCAAACGGGGCTGGAAAGACAACCCTGTTCAACATAATATCAGGTTTTCTCAGACCGGATGACGGTAAAGTTATCTTCAAGAACAAAAACGTTGTTGGTTTAAGACCGAATCAGCTTGCAAAAATGGGGTTGGTCAGAACATTCCAGATTGTTAAGGTATTCAGTAACATGACAGTTGAAGAGAACATACTAACTATCTCTTCCGATCTCGACTACCTTAAGGATTTTGGTTTATGGGAGAAAAGAAGGGAAATTGCAGCAAATCTATCCTACGGAGAACTCAGAAAGCTCAGCATTGCCCTTGCTATTGCCTCAAACCCGAAATTGCTTTTGCTTGATGAACCATTTTCCGGCCTTAGTCCGAAGGAGGCGAGGGAGCTTGCAGACATAATCAGAGATATACATTATAACGGCCAGTCTATTGCGATAATTGAGCACAGGCTCAGCGATCTCTTTGATGTTGCGGAAAAGGTTCTGGTTTTGAATTCAGGGAAGATAATATTTGAGGGGCAACCCGATGAGGTGGTGAGGGAAAAGTCTGTTATAGAAGCATATCTTGGTAAAAAGTATGCGAAAGTATTTGCTTGAAGTCGAGAACCTTTATGCCTACTACGGAAAAGCCGAGATACTCAGGAACATTAACATTTATGTTGAAAAGGGAGAATCTGTAGCGGTTTTAGGTCCAAACGGGGCTGGAAAGACAACCTTACTCAAATCTATTTGCGGACTTGTTGAAACTAAGGGGGAGATTCGATTTAACGGTGTAGAGATTTCCGGATTGAAGCCGCACGAAAGAATCAAGCTCGGAATTGCTATAAGTCCGGAAGGTCGAAGGTTATTCCCCGAAATGACCGTTGAAGACAACCTACTGCTTGCTGGAAATGGTGAAAAGCTCGAATTCGTTTACAACCTTTTTCCAAATTTAAAGGAAAAGAGGGGGCAGCTTGCGAGGAACATGAGTGGTGGAGAGCAGCAAATGATTGCCATCGCAAGGGCTTTGATGCTGGAACCAAAGCTTTTATTGCTCGATGAACCCTCCATGGGTCTCGCCCCCATCGTTGTTGAAACAATAGCCGAGGCTATAGATAGAATAAGGGACGAGCTTGGCATATCCATCCTTATAGTCGAACAAAATACACAGATGGCCTTTGATGTTGCAGAGAGAGCATATATTCTCGCAAGCGGTGAGGTAGTAAAAGAAGGAATGATTGAGAGTTTACAGGGGATAGAAAGGGACTACTTTGGTTAACCCTTTGAATTTATTGTCCCTCTCCATCTACTCCATTGATTGGGTACTCATCAGTAAAAACTAAGCCCCCAAGCTGAAAATTGCCTCCCAAATCCTTTCTTCAATCCCGAGCCTCTCCTCCTCTTCATAAAGGTCAATGGCTGCGGTAATTGCTGAAATTTCCTCTCTCGTAAATTCACTCTCCATAAATATTTCGTCCAGCTTTGCCTTTATCGGTCTGAAAGCTGCCATATACTCCTTTACCTTCTCTGCTATGTTTCTCTCCTCCACGAATCTCGTGTGGATGTTCCCCTTCACAAACTCTTCGTCGTTCATCACCGCAATGTGGAAGGGGATGTTGGTTTCAACACCCTCAATCACATACTCGTAGAGAGCCCGCCTCATCCTCGCAATAGCCTCTCTTCTTGTCTCTCCGTACGTAACAAGCTTTGAAATCATACTGTCGTATTCCTCTGGAATGCGGTAGCCCATATGGATGCCACTATCAACTCTTACACCTATCCCACCCGGACTTCTGTAGTGCACTATCCTTCCGCTTCTTGGATAGAAGTTAATGGGGTCTTCAGCATTGATCCTACACTCTATCGCATGTCCTCTAAACGTAACATCCTCCTGATCGTGGTGCAACGGTTCTCCATCAGCTATCAGAATCTGATATTTCACAATATCAATCCCCGTGACTACCTCAGTGATCGTGTGTTCAACTTGTAGTCTCGAATTTATTTCAAGGAAGTAAAATTCACCATTCTCATACAAGAACTCAAAGGTTCCCGCATTGGTGTATCCAATCTCCTTGGCACCTCTCACTGCAAGTTCGCCGATTTTTTCCCTTAACTCCTCATCAACCACTGGGGAGGGCGATTCCTCAATCAACTTCTGATGCCTTCTCTGTATGCTGCACTCCCTCTCCCCCAGATGAATTACATTTCCATGCTCATCAGCGATAATCTGAACCTCAATGTGTCTCGGCTTTGCGAGATACTTTTCGAGATATATCGTCGAGTCCTTGAAATAGCTCTCTCCCAGCTTTTTGGACTTCTTAAAGGCCTCTTCCAGCTCAGAAGGGTTGTTTGCAATTACAATGCCTATGCCCCCTCCACCGCCGGATGCCTTAACAGCTACAGGATAACCAAGTTTTTCAGCCCATTCAAAGGCATCATCAACACTATCAATCTTCGGTGAACCGGGAATAACTGGCACACCAGCACTCGTCATCTTCTCCCTTGATCTAACCTTGGAGCCGGCTATTCTGATAGCCTCCGGGCTTGGGCCGATGAAGATGAAGCCCTCCTCCTCACACATCTCAGCAAATTCGGCATTTTCTGCAAGAAAGCCATAACCGGGATGAATAGCATCAACTTCAGCCTTTTTCGCCACCTCAAGAATTCTCTCAATGTTCAGATAACTTCTCCTCGGATCAGCCTTACCGATATAGTGGGCTTCATCCGCATAAACCCTGTGGAAGGCTTTTTTGTCTGCTGAGCTATAAATAGCAACACTTTCAATTCCAAGCTCCCTGCAGGCTCTCATCACTCTTACCGCTATTTCCCCCCTGTTCGCCACCAGCACTTTGCTGAACATCCGGTTTAAAGGCTAAAACACCCGATTTAAAAACCTTTTTTCAAATAATGCTGCTGTAATACATAAATTTGAGGACAGAAATATCTCGAATACGTATTTGATTTGTACCACCTGCAGAGAATTTTATTCTATAAGTTAAAATAATTAATTTTGTCACCGAAAACAATTTACAGCGGATGCGACTTGTGAACATGATGAGCGAAGTTAGAGTGTTTGACACAACTCTCAGGGACGGAGAGCAGATGCCAGGAGTTTCTCTACCCTTGAATTACAAGGTGAGGATTGCGAAGCAGCTTGACAAGCTCGGGGTTGATGTTATCGAAGCTGGCTTTCCCTCTGCCACAAAAGGTGAGTTTGAAGCTGTTAAGGAGATAAGCTCACTCGACCTTAATGCTAACGTTTGTGGGCTTGCAAGAATCGTTAAAGAAGATATTGACGCTGCCCTTGACGCTAATGTTGATATGGTCCATATCTTCGTTCCCACCTCGGAGATTCAGATCGAGCACACTGTAAAAATGACTAAGGAAGAGATCATCGAGAAATCTGTTGAGTGTGTAGAGTACATCAAGTCTCACGGTGTAAAATGCATGTTTTCCGCAATGGATGCCACAAGAACAGAGATTGACTATCTCAAGAGGATTTTCAAGGCTGTTGAGGATGCCAATGTTGATATTGTGAATGTTCCGGACACCGTTGGTGTTGCAACACCCTTCAAGTTCCACGAGGTGATAAGGCAGCTCAGAGAATACCTGACAGTTCCCATTGACGTTCACTGTCACAACGACTTTGGTCTTGCAGTGGCAAATACCTACGCAGCGGTTCTTGCTGGAGCCAATGAGGTGCAGGTCACGGTGAATGGCATAGGAGAGAGAGCTGGTAATGCTGACTTAGCTCAGGTAGTAATGATTCTGCATTCGATTGAGGGGATCAAGACAAACGTTAAAACTGAACATCTCTTCGAAACTTCAAAACTCGTGGAAAGGCTCACGGGGATTAAAATGCCTCCCAATACCCCCATTGTAGGGGATAATGCCTTCAGCCATGAGAGTGGAATTCACGCCCACGGAGTGCTGAAGGAGTTCTCAACCTTTGAGCCGGGAGTCGTAACTCCCGAGATGGTTGGGCACAAGAGGAGAATCGTTATTGGAAAGCACGCTGGCAGGCACCAGATCAAGAAGATTCTGGAAGATGCAGGATACGCTGTTGATGATGAAACGCTGAACAAGATATTCGAGAAGGTCAAGGAGATCGGAGACAAAGGGAAGAGAGTTACAGACCTCGACCTCTTTGCCATTGCGGAGGTTGTGATAGGAGAGCTCAGGAAGGAGGAGAAAGCAATACTTGTTGATGAGGTTACTGTGCTTACCGGTAATAAAATCACACCGACTGCAGTTTTGAACGCAGAGGTCTTTGGTGAGAGAAAGGTAACCTCTGCAATCGGTGTTGGACCCGTGGATGCATCGCTCAAAGCTGTCACTGGGCTTCTCGGCAAGAGTGTGAAGATAACAGAGTTCAGAATGGATGCCATTACTGGCGGTAGTGACGCTCTGGCTGAAGTATACGTCACGGTTGAGGATGAAGAGGGACACTCCTTCACAGCCAGAGGTGCAGCACAGGACATTGTCATGGCCTCCATAGATGCGGTGATAAACGCCGTGAACTACCTTTTGAAGATGAAGAGCAGAAAATAAATCAGTAGGCGAAAAATACGGGTGGAAGGCACACGTAAGCAATCTTCCCACAACCCATTTCCTTTAAAATTTTTATCGCCTCATCCATGTCCTCAGCTGACTCAAATCCGAGTGGTTTTAAGGCTGTGGACTTGCTGCCAGCAACTACAACCTTCTCAAGTCTTTCCATGCCCAGAGCACCCCAGTAGTAGGCAATCACGGCATGGGCAGGGTGATACGCAAATCCATTTCCGTAGGCATTCATGAGCTTTGAATTTTCAACAAGCTGTCTCTCGGCACTCTCAATTTCATCAAAGTCCGTCTTTCCCTTGGAAATGTATTTACAGTAAAATTCCCGGTAAGCGGGATGCTGCTTTTCATCAAAAACCTCATAAACAGGATTCTGAACGACAAAAAATGCCCTCTTCCTTAGCATCTTCTCGAACATGTTGCACAGATAGCCTCTTACCATTGTGTGGAATAGAATTGGATTAAGCTCCGAATTTACGCTGTAAGGAGACATGTTTGGCAGTCCGAATATAAGCGCATCGTACTTCTTCTCGATTTTCAATCCTCTGTGCTCGTAAACCCTCTGAAGCACTTCAGAATGCACTTCATCANCCTCGCCTGCCGCAACGTAGGCGATTTCGTAACCTGCTCTGTATCTTCTCCTCACTCTGGACTTTATGGATGAGGGCATCATATTGGAGAGGGACATCAAAAGCTTCTGGTCAAGCCTATCCTCCCCCCTAACATTTTTCCATGCTTTGCTGACAAATCCCCTGTAAAAGCTGTTGTTCACCACAGCATCAATGTGAAGGACGGGAATTTGCTCCGCGACATGCCTGCCGATCTCCTCTATAATTCTGTGCATATCGGAATGCGGATTCATGTATGGGGATTTTGTAAGAATGTCGGGGAGATGATGCTGCCTGATGCAAGCATAACTCCCCAACCCAACAGCAATTGACTTCCATCCTCCGTTCATCGGGAGGAATGGCACGCTCAGATAGATTATCACATCCGATTCGGCAGCATACCTGTTTATCTCAACAATGTATCCGCTTTCAGTTTCTCCAAGCGACACAACATCCCTGCAGTCATGGTTCACAACTCTGTAAGCTGAAACCACTTCTCCGAGCATTTGCCTGAGTTCCGCATTACTGCATTTCCTGTGCATTCCCGTGGCGCATACAAGCGTTACCTGCTCTTTACCAATACCCATACTTTTCAACTTTCTCAAAATCTCTTTAACCATGAGCCTTCTTGGATCAGTTTGAGGGAGGGGCAGAGGAACACTTACGTCATCAAATGCTATGACCACCTTGGAGTTCTTGCTCATTTTTAGCTCTGCATCGTCTATCGCCTTTTTTACAATCTCACGGGCTGGTTTAGAAGTGGAGATTGGCTCAGGAGGGTAGATTATGTCAACTTCATCCGGAAAATCGTAAATTTCAACGTTATCTCCGTTGAAGATTACCTCCCTCATACCATCCCCTTTAGCATCTCACAAGGTTTGAAGGTCTCCGCCCCTGTCTCCCCGTATTTCTTCTCCAGCGCATCAAGGATGGTCGCGTAGCCGAGCATTTCTGCAACATCCAGTATCCCTACAGGTGAGCCAAGTGCGAGACTGTAGGCTCTGTTTACGGTATCTCTATCCGCTAAACCCTCTTCAATTTCTCTAAGAGCCTCATTTACCGTTGCAGCTGCCATTGGAAGGATGTCTGCAGGTTCAGCTTCGGGAACTGTTGCCCTGCCGTTTATCCATCTGTAAAACCCTTCCCCACTCTTTTTGCCCAGTTTGCCCCACTCAACCATCCTTTCAAGCAGCCATCTGAAACCCTTTGAAAGCTCAAATCTATCACCGTGAGCCTCTATAAGACTATCCTGAACCATCAGAAGAACGTCTATTCCGATGTGGTCAAGCAATTCAAAAAAGCCTACAGGTGAGCCAAGGCTTTTTATCGCTGCATCAATTTGCGGTGGCGAGAATTTTCCCAAATCCCAACCTATAGCTGCGACGGCAGCACAGAGAAACCTGTTGAATACGTGTCCTCTGCTATCTTTTCTCAGCACGACGGGCTCTTTCCCTATGCTTTTTACAATCTCCAGCACCTCCTGCATGTATTCCTCAGCCAGTGTCTCTCCTCCAACCTCCACAATCTCCCTCAGTATGGGAGGATTGGAAAAGTGGAATAAAGTGAACCTATCTGGTCTTTTCAACTTTACAGCAAGCTCGGAGGGTTTAAATGAGGAAGTGTTGGTCGCGATTATGCAGTCCTCAGACACGAGATGCTCAAGCTTTTCGAGAAGCTCGATTTTCACCGGGAGCTTTTCAACAATTGCTTCAACGACAAAGGAGCAGTTCCCTAAGTCTTTTATATCCAAGGTATATTTTATTTTCGAAACCAGATCATCCCTCTTCTTTAAGCCAGCCTCCATGAGTTCTCTTAAAATCTCTCCCTCATGTCTTTCCTTAGCCTTCTTCAGGGCTTCCTCACTTACGTCAACAAGAACTACATCATAGTCAGCATTGGCAAACAGGGCAGCTATTGCAGCACCCATCGTTCCTGCCCCTATAACTCCTACCCTGAGCATGGTCTTAATTGAACATGATTTACTAAATACTTTTGGGAAATACGAATGGCATAAATATTCCCGAGCAGATTCAGCCTGTGAACATCATAATTGGGAGTGGCGATAGGGTAGGTAAGATAGCCTCAAAACTTCCAGAAAGCCTGATTATTGACCGAAATCCCAAAAGTGCAGCCGATCTTGAGCTTAAGGGATTTAACGTGCTCAATGCCGATGCTTCGAATGTTGAAGTTCTCTCGAAATTCGACAGTGGTTCAAAACTAATACTTGCGGATGAGGATGAGTTTAACCTGAAAGTCGCAAAGATTGCAAAAACTCTCGGTTTCGACGTTTTTGCTGTTGTTAGTGACGAGGAAAAGTGCAGTCTTTACGAAATTGAAGGTATAAGCAAGGTTTGCAGTTCTGTCGAATCTTTAATTTCGTCAGTATTTGGAAAAACGAGGTATCTTGAGGTTCCAGTTAGTGACGAAATGGAGGGTCTGACCCTAAGGGAATACGATGCTGGAGAGGACTGTATGGTTGTTTCTATTTTCCGTGAGGGTAAGATTTTGCATCCATTTCCCGAAATGAAGCTCAAAAGCGGAGATCTACTTGGTGTGGTTTGTGGAGAGCACGTCAGAATTACCAAGAATCCCTTTGATAACATTTTACTGCTGAAAGGAGAAATGGGGGAGGGTGAAGTAAAAGAGGCAGAAATGCTTGCAGAGAAGTTTTCTGCCAATCTCATTCTGTTTGAAAAGGTTGGAAATGCCTTTGCTTGTGTTTTAGATGGTTACTCCGAAAGTTTTAATCTCGATGAGGCTGTTGAGATGCTTAAAAGGAGCGATGAGCTTGACCTGATAGTGACGACATTAAAGGAGAAAAACGAAAAGATTCTGAAAGACTTGGTGTCGAAATTTCCAACTTTAATCCTGACAGGCAAAGGCAACTACAGAAGAACACTTGCCCTCGTGAACACTTCTAACCCCGATAGTGTAATAAACATAGCCAAAGCCTTTTCAAGGTACTTCGGTGGGGTTAAGGTTCTTTTCTTGGAGGAGGAACAGCTCAAGCACTTCTCGAAATTCACCGAAACTGAGATGGAGGTAGAGGTTTCGAAGGGGAATCCAATGGTTGATGCCGTTAAGGAGTTCAAGAGCGGCTATGATCTGGTAATACTCTCTCTGAGCAACAACATCGGGAACATTGACAGAGACATACTCTGGAAGATTATCCTCGACAAGAATTCGTCGGTTCTGGTGGTCGAGTGATTGAAGTTGCAGGAGAGTTTGCCACAATTGCCTTAATCTCCGCTATAGCCTTTGTCTCACCCATAATTGCTGAAAGAGTGAAGATTCCTGCGGTTGTTCTTGAAATAGTTCTCGGCATGGTTTTTGGAGTTAGCTTTCTCAACATTATTCAGGAGTCCGAGTGGCTGTCGTTCCTGTCCCTTTTTGGTCTCATCTTCCTTATGTTTCTCGCTGGGCTGGAAATTGAGGTTGAGAACGTCCTGAGAAGTGGAAACTTAAAGCAGATAGTTGCCTTCTTTTCCCTTTCCCTTTCACTGGCAGTAGTTTTTGCAGTTTTGATGGGATTCGACCTTTTTTACGCAATAATTCTCACAAACGTTGCTGTTGGTGTTGTTGTTTCCGTTCTGAGAGAGGTAGGGCTGGAGAAAGAGAACTTTGGACAAATAAACATAGTTACAGCCCTCGTTTCAGACTTTTCGACCATGTTCCTGCTTTCAATATACTTCCTCACTGGCCTTTTGCAGATTGCCTTCGCCCTCATGATTATTCTGGTCTTCTATGTCGCCTATCGCTTTGGCAAACTCGCAATCTGGTACTTTCCCGACTTCATTTCAAGGTGGTTCTCGGATGAACCTTCAGAAATTGGTGTGAGGGGGAGTCTGGCAATAATGATCCTCTTTGTGGGCTTAAGCTCCCTGCTCGGTGTTGAGGCAATTCTCGGAGCATTCCTTGCAGGAGTTCTCCTTTCCATAACCTTCAGGGGTGGAAGAAAGCTCTATGATAAGCTTTACGGCATGGGTTTTGGCTTCTTCATCCCCATATTTTTCATAAAAACTGGAAGCGAACTCAACATCTTTCAGGGGATTGAAAGACTCGATCTCGTTATCATACTGCTTTTAGCCTCAATGCTGGTGAAGATCGTCCCATCTCTGATATTCTCCCCAGTATTTGGAGTTAGAAAAGCTATTTCAATGGGCGCTTTGCAGTCTACAAAGCTCAGCTTAACAGTCGCGGGAGTGGCGATTGCAATGACTGCAGGAATTATAACGGAGATTGAAGCCACAGCCCTCGTAACCTTTACGATAGTGTCCTGTCTGCTTTCTCCAACCCTTTTCCAGTACCTTTATCCAAGTTTTCTGCCAAATACAAGATAACCGGTATGCCAGATTTTGGTCGAAGCTCTCGTTCCAACACGCTTTATGTCCAAGTCTACCTTTAAAAGCTCGAAAGCTTCAATTTCCTTAAAATCACGCCTTTCCATTTCCCTGTAAACATCCCTCGCAGCCTCGATGTATGGGTTGTAAACCACCACATATCCGCCGGGCTTCAGAATCTCCTTAGCCTTGGGTATAAAGGCAACATCATCCTTCATATCAAGCACAATCAGGTCAAAATCAACCTTAAATCCATCCGCAACAAAAAGGGCATCTCCGATTATCTGATGGATGTTCTTCAGACCTGCAGTTTCAAAGTTTTTTCTCGCAATCTCAGCAAAATCCTTTCTCTTCTCAACCGTGACTACCTCCCCATACTTGTTGAAGTAGGCAAGGTAGGCTGCAAGAACTCCACTGCCAGTTCCAGCATCAAAAATGATTGAGTCCGGAGATAAGCCGGTGTAGGCTATTATAGCCCCTATGTCCTTGGGCATTATCGGTGTAGCCCCTCTTTTGAAGTGTCTGAAAAAGTCAGAAGGTTTGAAGGGCAAAATTCTGTATTTGACACCGAGATGTGTTCTTACCTCATCCCCATAGTCCTTCTCTTTAAGCTCCTCCAGCTTAATTACTCCGTGATGGGTATGCAAAACACCTTCAAATCTCTCAACGAGAAAGCTATGCTTACCCCTTGAGAGAACTACTGGTGGTTCCATTTTTATTCCTGAAGCTTCATAAGGGCTTCTGCCAAATCCCCATTTGCCTCTTCAAGTGCTCTTCTCGCAGTTTCCTCGTCAACATTTGCTTGTTCCATGATCAGCTTCACGTCCTCCTCGCTGATCTGAGGTGCCCTTTTGATAACCTCATACTCGCCAATGACCTGAAAGGTCTCAACACCTCTCGCAGAAATCTTGGAAACATTCGGATTCCGAAAAACCAGCTCTTCATCGCTTGTTCTGATTATCACTTCTTCTGCATCAAGTTCTTCCATCTCTATGCCCATCTGTTTCATCATCTTTTTCATTTGCTTGGGATTCATTGGGAGCATAGTATGAGTTTGAGAGAATGTTAAAATATTTTGGGTCAACCTTCCCCTTTCCCTTTCTCCTTCTCCTTCACCCTCTTCCTCACAAATCCTCCCGCAATTATTAGCGCGATTAAAGCAAGGAAGAGTGCTACGTAGATCAGGTAGGGTTGTGACTGCTTTACTTCAAGAGATATCACGATGGAATTGGATATATGACTGTATCCCCTTTCGTCGTAGTACTTGACCTTTACAGAGGCTGGATAGCTTCCCTCTCCCGCATCCTTGTCAACTTCAACCCTGAACTTTGCTATTGCAGTATCTCCGGGTTTCATAGTTCCAATAAAGTATTTACCGGGCTGTGACTGACCCACAAAACTGGCTATAGAGGTCGTTCCTGCAATAGACAGGGGTGGTGAAACTTCGAGCATTATTACGGTGTTGTAAATCTCAGCGTTCCCCGAATTTTTGATTTCAAGCACCACCTCACCCGTAGAGTCGGGATAAAGGTCACTCTTTATCGAGAGAATCTGGAATGACGCAAGCTTCGGTGCGATGTAGATCGGGAATTCGGCAACACTGACGAGGTCTTTTGCATACCGGGTATCAAAGGATTCTACAAGATACAGCAAATGTTTTCCAGCAAGCGAATCATCACTGACCGCAACTCTAAAATTGGCCCTTTCGCCAACATTATCAATGTAGGATGTAGAACTAACAGGAGTTATGGTCGGATCGGGTGATATCAGGTAAAGTTTCACATTGTTGACATCCAATTCGCTGCTCAGGCTAAGTTCGAGATCGCCAACAAGCCCGACACCTAAATTTGAGGTTTCAATCTCTTTAACAGAGATTGCAGGATCCGCGCTTACTTCCACATTAACGTATATTTTTGGGCTGACAACCTCGCCACCATACTCATCCTCGTATTTTATAATCACATACCCCAGATAGCTTCCCGCAGGAGCGTTCGAGGTTACGTAAAAGGTAATATTGCTGCTCTCTCCACCCTCCAAGTCACCGATATAGGGTGTGCTTGTTGACGTCAGCAGCGGAGTATCAAAAATCAGAGAGGCGTAGGCATCTCTGATTGTCTCACCCGTGTTCGTGATCCGGATAGTTACATAGCCACGTGAGGGTATGGTTATAATACTGCTCGCACTCTGCTGCGAAACTGATTGTTGTGTAGAGGGAAGTGCTGGTATGTTTAAAGATGGCACTTGTATCTTCTGCTCAACTCTTACAGTCTTAACCGAACTCAGAAACTCGCTGATTTTTTCAACCTTGAAGTAACCCTTACCCTCTATCTCAAGACCGAGTGGCTTTGAATTCCTGGCAGGCAATCCTGAGGACGTCCTGAATATCATGACGAGTTCTGCGGGATATGACTGAAGAAAGACACCATCAGGAACAAAGACCTTGAAGGACGCTGATGCTGTATCCCCTTCTTCCATATCTCCCACATACACACTCATAGCTTTTGGATTGGGTTTTAAGGGGGGCGTTGTGTTGAGAACCAAGACAGCGTCGTAAATCTTCTTTTGTCCCGTGTTCTTTATCTCAACCGTAACAACCCCCTCTCTACCGGCAACGAGGTTTGAGGTTACGGACTGAATGCTGAAGTCGTAATCCTTCTTCTCGATTTCGATTTTAACAGACACACTGTCCTTCTGATCTGTAACATACTTCAGCGTCACATTTCCTCCAGAATCAATCTCAGCCCTCATCTTCGTGTAGTAAATATCAAATTTTAGGCTGTGAGTGCCCTCCGTTGCTCTCTCATCAACATCCACAACAATCGTGATCGGGATTGCTCTCCCGCAAGGCAGATCTCCGACAAGAATCTCTTCGCTTTCAACCTCAATCACCGAGGCATAGGGTTCCAGCCTCACATCTTTGGCAGTTGTCAGCATGGGCAAAATTTCAGATGTGTTCTCATTTACTGGCAAATACTCTATGCTTCCACCCGTAACCTCGCATGATAAAAGGAGGGTCACCGATGTCTTATCTCCCGGATGCAGGATGTTTGTTCCTGCCAAACTCGCGTGAAAGTCAAAATTTGACTCAAAGCTTACAGCAGATACCTTCGCTGCTAAAAGTAACAGCACAACGACAACGAGTAAACCTGACCGCATGGTAATTTGGCTTTAAAAAAGTATATAATTTTGTTGTTACCAGCAGAGTTACAATGGATGATGTGGTTGAAGCTCTAAAAAAGCTGGGTTTCAGGGAGTACGAGGCGAGGATTTATGCAACTCTCGCGGTAAAGGGAGAAGCTACGGCGAGTGAGATTCACAAAATCAGCGGTGTTCCAAGGACAAAGGTTTACGAGGTGCTGAAGTCGCTGGAATCCAAAGGCTTTGTGGAGACAATAAAAAGCTCTCCAGCGTCTTTCAGGGTGATTGATCCCGAAAAAGTGCTTGAAGATTACAAGCAGGATTTTGTCAGCGCTGTAAACACAGTTGTTGAGGCCTTCAAAGATATGAAGTACGAGCGGCATATGCAGCATCCCGTTTGGTGTGTGAGAGGTTCTGCCGGTGTGAGAAACAGGGCAAAGGCTATAGTTCAGGAAAGCAATGAGCTTATTGTTATCACAGCAAGGAGAGACCTGGTTGACAGGATTATGGCTATCAAACGAGATAAGACGAAAGTTGTAATTGTTACAGACGATTCCAGCAGATTCAGAGATTTGGACGCTGAGGTCATGGAAATTCGAAGGGATTTTGCTTCGATATTCGAGGAAACCGTGATTGATGAAGTTAAATACAAATTCGAAATCTTGCTCATTTCTGATGGATACGAGTCATTCGGAGTTTACAGAACCGGCGATGACATCGTTGGAGTGAGTATAAAACTACCTTTGATAATACTGTTCCAGAAGATGATTTTTCTTGGCTTGCTGGCGAAGAGATGAAACATTTTAAAGCCTCTGATAACTTTTTCCATGAACGAAATTCTCAGCCTCAGAAGAGAATTCAAGATTGACGATTACATCGAGAAGGTCAAGCCTGTGGTAGACGCAGTAAGAAAGGAGGGAGATAAGGCGGTAATAAAGTTCACGAAGGAGTTTGATGGCGTTGAACTTAGAGAAATTAAAGTTGGCGAAGACGAGATTGACGCAGCATACGATGAGGTCAGTGACGATTTGATTGATGCCTTGGAAGTTGCAAAGGAGAATATTGAGAGATTTCATTACGTCACGGCAATTGAGAGGGAGATGAGAATTCAGTTCGAGGACTGTTTGATGGGCAAGATTTACACGCCAATTGAGAAAGTTGGAGCTTACGTACCCGGTGGAAGGGCAAGCTATCCTTCAACGGCGCTCATGATTGGCATTCCTGCAAAGATTGCGGGAGTCGAAAAGCTGATAGCTTGCACACCTCCAGACAGTGACGGAAAGATTGGCCCGCTTACCCTTGTTGCTCTCGATATGGCAGGATTTGACGCCGTTTACAAAGCTGGGGGGGCACAGGCAATAGCAGCCATGGCTTACGGAACTGAAAGCATACCGAAAGTATACAAGATAGTAGGGCCGGGGAACATATTTGTCACCGCTGCAAAGCTGCTGGTTGCGAAGGATGTGGCAATTGATATGCCCGCAGGCCCTTCAGAGATTATGGTTATTGCCGATAATACTGCAAATGCCGAGTTTATAGCCTATGACTGCTTGGCTCAGCTTGAACACGATCCTATGGCTGTAGCTGTGGTGTTAACAACCTCAAAAGACCTTGCTGAGAGAGTTAGAGAACTGGTGGAAAAGCACGGCAGCTTTGAGAATTTCAGAATAGCAGTTGTTGAAAGCATTGAGAAGGCAATCGAAATATCCAATGAGTTTGCCCCTGAACACCTGACCATTGCTGTTGAGAATGTCGAAGAGTTACTGAGCAAAATCAGAAATGCTGGAAGTGTCTTTCTCGGAAATTACTCCCCCGTTGCCGCTGGAGATTATGCATCCGGAACGAATCATGTCCTACCCACTGCAGGCTTTGCGAGGATGTTTGGAGGGTTGAGTGTCGAGAGTTTCATGAAGCACTTCACTTTCCAGATGCTGAGCGAGGAGACGATGAACAGAATTGGAGATGCAATAATTAAGATTGCTGAAGCTGAAGGGCTGAGATTTCACGCTGAGAGTGTGAGGAGGAGGCTTGGGAGATAGTTTTTGGCACTTTTTAATTTGGATTGGCTGCAAACTGATTTGCGGTCGTCAGATTGCACATTGTCTTGATGCTTACACTTATAGAACAGTTAAAGTTATATAATAGCTGGATAGTATGTAACTATGCGATTAAGGGTTAATCTGACACCCCCTGAGGGTGTGGCCAAGGTTGACCTCAACTATTCCTACTACCTCTCTTCTCTCATATACCGGGCCATAAAATCCGCAGACAAAACCCTTTCACTGGAACTCCACAGGCCTTATGGTCCAAAACTCTTCACCTTCAGCAAACTTTTTGCCGAAAACTTCAAAATTGATGGAGGACGGATGTGGATTGAGGGCTCAGCCCACTTCTTCTTCTCCTCGCCAAAAAACGAGATGTGTGGGAAGTTCGTTGAGGGACTTCTAACGAACCCTGAGGTAAATATCGGAGATGCACAGTTTCTCGTCACCGGTATTGAGGTACTGAGGGAGAAGAAGATAGGAAAAAAGGAGAAGTTCGTCACCCTGAGTCCCATAACGGTCTCAACCGTCGAGCGTCAGGGTTATTCCAGAAAAAGCGTTGACCTCTATCCATCAGATGCGAGATTTTACGAAGTCATCAGGAAAAACCTCGTGAAGAAATACGTAGCTCTTCACGGCATCGAGCCAGAGGATGTTGAATTGAGTATAAAGCCAATTGCCGTGAAACCGAAGAGGTTGAGGATAAAGAATACGTTTCACCGCTGTTCAGAGATGGTTTTCGTCGCAGAGGGAAGCAGGGAGCTTCTTGAGGTAGGCTACAAGACAGGTTTTGGGGCGAAGAACAGCATGGGGTTTGGGATGGTGAAGGTGGTATGAAAATGAACTTGCTTAATACCCTCAGCTCATTGATGAGGGGATAATAAATGATCGAATATTGGCTCCAAAATGGTGACGCATATCTACTTGAGAACAATCTTGAACCAGAAGATATACCTTCAGAATTTCAAATAAGAGATCCTCCAAAACAAATACGGGATATCTTAGAACCATTACTTCAAAACAATGGTAAAGCTACAATATTCTTTAACTCTTATTTTGGGCAATTTAGGGGAGGTAAAGCTAGATTCAAAGAGAGTAAAACCAAGACTTGCTCTACTTGCGGAAATAAAGGTGCAGACAAAATAAAAGGATGGATATTTCCATTCATAATTGACAAGAACAAGTTTCCAAATCTTTACCCACATGGAAAGATAGAATCCTTAAATCTCTGTAGAAATTGCGCTGTTAGAAGTTTTGCAGCTTATCACAATGTCTATTTCACAGCCCAAAGAGACTACATAAGCTTTGTGATATTTTACTCTGACACACCAAAAGACCTTAACGAATTTTTAAAAACATATGCTCCAAAAAGAGTTTCAAGAGAATATTACTACAATTGGAGAGCTCCAGATAGAGTTTTCTTTCCATACGAGTATTTGGCAACGATACTTAATGAAATTTCCGAAAATATTAAAATTGAAACTGAAATATTTGAAAAAAGAACTGGAGCCTTAGTTTTTGGCGTATCTGTGAGAGGTAACAAGAAAATATTTGAGTTTGCAGAAATACTTAGTGATTTATCAGAATTCATAAATATTTTCCAAATATTCAAAAGCAAGCACACAAAAAATCCATTTTATCAGTTATTTAGAAATCTTCGAAAAGGAAAAGATGGGGAAGTTAAACCCGATTTATTTATCTGGAGGAACTTATTTTTCAAGAAACTTTTCAAATATCGTGATATAGACTGGAATATTGTAGAGAACATATTGTTCTATAACATAAGGGAGAGGAACCAAACTCCACCTTTTTTACCTTCTTTTTTGTTATCTGTAATGGAGGTGTTCGGAATGGGTGATAAAGAATTGTATGAGAAAGTTTCAACCTTGGGGTACAGATTAGGAATGGAAACTTTAAGAAAGGAGTTGGGGAAAAATATAGAGGAAGCTAATAGAGATGAAATCGATAGAGCGAGGAAAAAGCTAGTTCAGCGGATATATGAGTTGAAAAGAAAGAGAACGTTAGAAGAGTTCCTAGATTCTCTGAATACTCTCCAGCTAAGCGCAGAAAGTGAAATAGACGATAGACCATTTAGAGAGAATGAAAAAATTTTCTACAAACTGAAAGTTTTCTTTTTGATTGGTATAAGCAACGCGGCGTTTAGCAAAAGGAAAGAAAAAGGAGGTGATAAGAATGAGGGCTAATTTTGTGGAAATAGCTTTTTTAAGTAAGCTAGAGAAAACAAACATAAATGCAAGTGGAACTGAAGGGAACGTAACAATTCTAAAGAAAACAGAAGAAATTGATGGAACTCAGAGAATTTACATTTCTGGAGCATCGCTTAAATATGCAATTAAAACATATTTAGCAGAGAATGGATGGATACTCTCCGAAGTAAAACCAAAAACACGCACAGCACAAATAACAACCGAATGTAATCCAAAGGAGCGAATAGACGATGATTTATTTGGTTATTTGGATACAGAAGCAGATAAAAAGAGAGTTGCACCTATTAAAACAAATGGTATGATTTCGCTATTCCCATATAAGGGTGACCTAAACAGAGGAGTTAGATTTGACCCAGAAGGGAAGGAACACAGTCTTTATGATATAGAAATTGCAACAAACGTCTTTAGAAGCAATTGGGCAGTTGAATTAGACAGGATAGGGAAGGGCGATGATTGGGAAATTCCAGTAGAGGAGAAAGAGAAAAGAATTAAAGCGTTCCTAAAAGCTTTATTTAATCTTTGGAGCAGAGTCAAGCAAACAAACTTTCTAACAAAAATATCCCCTGAGGTTATTGTGTTCGCTTTTAGAGACGATAAAACACTTACTATTGCAGATAAACTAAGAATTGACGAAAATTACAATCTTGACATTGAAGCTCTTAAAGAGGCTTTGGATTACCATAAAGATTCACTAAAAGAGGTTTATATTGGTGGTATGAAGTCTTCTATTAAAAACTGGAATTATGTTGCAAAAGAGCTTGATGGCTACCTAAATGGTAAAGTAAGAGTAACGGATTTACCATCGTTAAAGAGTCTAATATTAGGCGATGATTTCAAGTTCTATGGGTGAAAAATATGCATGGATTATACTTCGAAGTAACATCAGATTTTGGACACTTTAGAAATCCGTTTACATTATCTTTTTTTGAAACTTTTTTAGCACCACCCAGAACAACGATCCTTGGGCTTGTTGGAGCTGCACTGGGGCTTGATGAAAGTGAAACTATAAAGTTAGGAGATAAATTGAAGGTAGGAGTGAAGATTCTCGAAATTAAAGGATTTGCAAGAGAGATCGTCACTACATTTAATTACAAAGTAAAACCACCTGAGCGCACACCAATAATGAGAGAAATACTTGTAAATCCAACCTACAGAGTCTATTTAGGGTCTGAAGATAAAGATTTATTAAAATCGATCATTGAAGCATTAAAAAAACCAAAATACTCATTATATATGGGCATAAGCGAGTTTTTAGCGAGAGTTACTAAAATAAGTAAATTACAGAAATTTGATGGAGTTATGGAAAAACGTTTCGGCTGTATAGTCCCGATAAATGGAGAATACAAAGTCAGGGTAGAACTAGATGTTGGCAAAAGCTATTTTCCTCCTAAGATATGCAAAACTGTTTATTCATATGAAATTACAAAGAAGGGGAGAAATCCTAAAAAATTTATAAATTTGCTAATGTTTTTAGGGTATGATGTTGAATTAGAAAAACCAATTAAAGCATACAAGACAGAGGAGAACGAAGTTATATGTCTACTATGAATCTACTTGCAAAACCCAATAAAAGCTTAAAAAGTCATTTGGAGGAGACACTGAAAATTGCAGAAAAGATATGGATAGGTGACGGAAAATTAAAAAAATATGCTTTAATTGCTTCAGCTTTTCATGATATCGGTAAAGCTGATAAGAGATTCCAGGAATATATCAGAAACGGGAGAAGAGCCCCTCCTCATCCATTGTTGGGGTTACCTATCTTGAATAATGTTTTAAGTAATTTGGGTATAGAGGAACCATATAAAAGTTTAGTAATCTTAGCTGTTGCTTCGCACCACACTCCTTTGCATGAGAAACTTTATTTTGATTACCCCTTAGATTTGAAGATCGAGATCAAAGCAGTTAATGAATTAAAAGCAATAATAAGTGGATTGTTATCCACTATGGGGTACGATGTTGAAATTGACTTAAATAACTTGGATTTACCGAGAAAAATTTTGGAACTTGCAAGAAAACAGATTGTTGGAAAATATGCTTCACAAATCAGAGAAGATTTTGTTGAAATTCAAGGTTGTTTAATGTACGCTGATTACCTAGCGAGTGCTGAAAAAGAAGTTGAAGACTTTCGTTTTCCGAGCAAATTTGTTGAGGAGGAATATTATTACCAAATAAAAGCGATGAAATTGATGGGAAATGTGTTCATCACGCTTCCTACTGGCACTGGTAAAACTGAAACCGCTCTTTATTGGGCTAAAAACAATTTTAAAGGATGTTTATTCTATGTTCTACCAACGGCTACTACAATAAATGCAATGTATAAAAGACTCAGAAAATTCTTTAAAGAGTCTGTTGCATTGTATCATTCATATGCAGATATGTTTTTATTTCATGAAGATGAGAACCTAGAGAATCTTTTATATTATAAATATTTCCTTTATCCAATCAATGTTACAACTCCCGACCAATTAATGTTAGCTTTAATGAACTACAAAAAATACACCTTGAAGAACTTTAGAATTCTTAACTCCACAATAATAATTGACGAAGTGCATTCTTATGATCCTGAAACGTTCTTCCTTTTAAAATATTTGTTGAAGTATCTCTCAAGAAACTCAAATATTTGTGTTATGAGCGCTACTTTTCCAGAAAAGTTCAAAGAGGAGCTATCCTTTCTGAATGCAAAAGAATTAATGTCAAAAAATGAAATAGAGGAGATATATTCCTCCAAAAGAAGGACAAAACCGGTGTTTATTCGTGATTATTTGCTCAATTATATTGAAGACGTATTAAAAGACTATAAGAATGGTAAAAGTGTCCTTGTTGTTTTGAATACTGTAAAAAGAGCACAGGAATTTTATAAAAATATTTTAGATAAAATCCCAGAAGAAGCAGACGTGGAATTATTTCATAGCAGATACATTGCCAAGCACAAGATGGACAAAGAAAATAAAATTACACAAAATAGTGTAAAGATTCTTGTGACAACACAGGTAGTTGAGGTATCGCTGGATATCGATTATGATCTGTTATACACTGAGGCAGCATATCTTGATTCTTTAATTCAAAGAGCAGGTAGAGTAAATAGGAGAGGACTAAAAGTTTTTGGTGAGCACAATGTCAAGATCTTCGAGCCAGAAAATTATTATCCGTACAACAAAAAGCTTTTGGAAACAGCATTAAATATTCTTGAAAATTCGGATATGATAAACTCAGAGTTCGAGTACTTGAGGTTGACAAATTTATTTTATGATGAAATATGGGCTGAAATAAAAAAGAATGAGGAGAACAGATATAAAAAAATATGGAAAGAGTTAAGCTATATTTATTCTGCAGATCTAACAGATGAGCAAATCCAGAAGTTATTGAAAACAAGAAGTGGAATTATAAATATACCCGCTATACCATACACATATAAAGATTATATGGAAGAAATCAATGCGAGAATTGACGAGATTAATGCTAAATTAAAAAGAACTCATAACAATAATCTTGAGTACAATAGACTGAAACTAATTGAGGAGAAGAGAATGTATATCGTTAATGTTCCAATTTTTTATAAAGATTATATTACGTTGGATAACAAAGATTATTATGTGATGTTAGAATACGACAGGAAACTTGGACTAACAGATGAGTTTGATAACATGATTTGAAATACAAAATTGGAAACTCCTGGATGAAAAAGCGAAAGCAATTGACGAAAACTAACCAAACTTCAAAAGCATCTCACAGCTTTTGATAAACTCATAATAATTGAGAAAATATGCCTACCATCTGTTGATGTTTCTGTTGACGGTAAGTTATACAGACCAACTAAAACTCCTCCAAACCCCTCACAAACACCCCATACTCGTCCCTTAAACTATCAATAAGCTTCCTGTCAGCAGTGACCATGACAGAATCCTTCAGAATGGCCAAAGAGACATACGCAGCATCGTAAACAGTAACGTTATTTTCAAAAGCTACCTCCAAGGTTTTTCTTGCATATTCTCCCCTCAGGGGATACAATTCCATCGAATAAGCTTCCAAAGCCTCTGAAATATCCTTTAGCTCGGAAATTGAGAAGAGTTTTTTGTAGTAAAGAGCATTTAAAACTTCAAAAACTATCAGCTCTGGAGCGATAAGTTTTATTTTTCCATTAATGTATGCATCTCTTATCTTCAGGGCCTCATCTGATTTCTCTTCCTCCACAAACCACTTGACAACAACGCTCGCATCAACTACGATTTTCTCCATATCTATCCTCTCTGAATTGCCTTATTATTTCTTCAGCCTTGGCCTCCCCTTTGCTCTTCTTCCTTAATCTCTCATTTATAAGTATTGCCTTGGCCAAATTTCTGTTTTTTTCCTCTTCTATCTTTTTTCTTATGGCTTCTCTTATGAATTCGCTCCAGTTTATCCTTATCTCATTCATCAGTTTCTTTGTCTCATCATCTATCCTCACGGTAATTACAGCCATATTCGTATTATTGTCATTACAGTAAATATTGTTTTCTCTACTTATAACCTGAAAATCTCCCATCACCCCTCAATACAGGGAGCTTATGCAGATTTTTTGTGAGCCACCCTACTTTCTCTGTCTCTCTCGCATCGAATTCCGGGACGTAGGGTTTGATATCCAGCAGAGGAGTTCCATCCACAATGTCCACATCTCGATGTGCAGCACATTTTCCTCAACTCTGACGAGGCGCACAACCGGGCTGGTGCTCTGGTTGCAAATACTCCACGGAACTGGTCATCCAGAAACGGCTTTACCTTTAAGCTGTAGCCCTTGGCCAAATGGAAGTGATATATCAGAATGATATGGGAGAAACCCTCGATATCTTTTAAACCCTCAACGTATTCGGGGAATACTTCAACTGTCCCGTCAATACCAATCGCAGCAGCAGGCTGTATCGGCGTTCCCTTGGGTTCCTTAAATGGAGAATGAATGATCCCGATCGGTCTGTAATTTATAACGTCCATCATGGACTCACCTCTTTTAATTCAAATAATCTCATCCACACTGCTTTTCTCTATCCCCAAAACCTCCCTCTTTGCCGCATCCCTCGACCTTAACCTGTATATCACAATCATGTCCTCATCCTCGTTTATGATTTCCCGCAGCCCCATTTTGACTTCCTCAAGGTCGGCTTGTGTCAGCTCACCCTCAAACAGCGAGTTTTGAATCCAGTTTAGGTGCTTCCTCAGAAACTTCTTCACTTTGTTCACCCTCTCCACGTTGACATCGTAGGCAATTATCACATACATACTACCACCACATCATGAAAGGCCTGTACTTTTCCACCCCCAGAATGTGTTTAACGAGCTTGTAACATTCCAGTCTTATCAGCCGCTGGTAGGAAACGTTCCTGCCCAATGTTCTGTGTTTTACAGTCCTCTCAAGCCTCTCGTTGAAAGCCTTTAGAAATTTCTTCCTGCCCTTCTCACTCAAAAGAACTCCTTTAAAGTCCTCATCAAAGTCCCCTTCACCAACCATTTTTTTGTTCACGAGGGAAATAACAAGTCTGTCCACGAGCAAGGGTTTGAAAATCTCTGCAAGGTCAAGCGAGAGGCTGAATCTCCTCTCAGACGGTTCATGGAGATAGCTAATTGCCGGATGCAGCTGAGTGTGGTAGATTTCAGTAAGAACTGCAGAATACAGGAGAGAATTGCCGAAGCTGATCATGGCATTAACTTCATTCTCCGGCGGTTGCCTGCTCCTTTTCTCGAACTTCATTCCAGTCAGCATGTTATCAAACTTTGAATAATACTCCGTCCTTGCTGCTGCTTCAGCTCCCATCACCTCCTCCACACTCTCTGACTCTTCAAGGCCTTGAAGAGCTGAAATTACGCCTGAATCATCTTCTCCACTCCTCCTTAGCACACGGGCCATGTTCATGATGCTGCCCTCAACGAACGCCTTTGCAAGGTACAGCCTCTTCACCCTGTCAAGGTAATGCTCCGCCTGCCTGACCACCACATCTCCGGAGATTAAGCTCTCTCTGGGATAAAACGAGCCGGTGTAGTAACCATATCTGTTGAAGAAATGCACACAGATGCCCTCCTTGGCCAGATAGTTGAGAGCCTGCGAGGTTATGGTCAGCGAACCGAGAGCGTATATGGCGTATATTGAGTTTATCGGAATCGGCCTCTTTCCTTCGGCATTCTCAAAGTATATCGTATTCTCCTTCCTTTTCAGCTTGCCGTCGGAGACTATATAGAAGTTCCTTTTCCTCATTTTGTCACCCGGCAAAGCAGAACTCGAAATAAGCGCACTTCCTGCAGTNCTTTTTCCTGACGGGCTTTGGCATCTCTCCCCTCTTCAACCCATCAATTTCTCTCAAGATTTTTTCCAAATCTCTTGACTTCTCCTCGTCCAACTCAACATTCACAACTTCCTTGCTCTTTGGATATGTGATTCTGCCCTTGGCGGATATTCCAAGCTTTGACAGGTAAAACAGATAGTATGCCATCTGAAAAAAGTCAGCTTTTTCCATCGATTTTGCTTTCTTTACCTCCTGAATCTCCAGCTCATTTCCCTTCCTGATAACATCTATTGCTATTGGCCCAATCTGGACATCTTTTCTATCCCTCTGGTAGAATTCTTTATGGACGAGCTTTCCAAGTTTTACAAGGTCGCTCTCCTTCTCTAAACTCACGTTATGACTGAAAAGCCAAAGTTTGGTCTTGCACACGAAATAATAGTTAACCTCCACGCCCCTGATGTACATTTCATCAATCATAAATTAACTACTTTTTGTACAATAAATAACTTACTTCACACTGATTTCTGTATTGAGCTTTAGCCTGAAGAGAAGTCGCAAAAATTGGAATAAACTGTTTAAAAAGGGGTTGGGCTGAAAAACGGCTGTTTGATACGGTCGCAAAACGATTTATTTTGGAATTTTATTGCATATACTTTTAATTTTTATTTCCTTTATTTTAAAAACAGAGTAACTGAATTTTTATTATAAGATTCCTCCACGCCGATTTGCCTTAAATTTCCTTAAAAAGTGATATGGTTCGTCCAATTTGAAATAAATCTCCAGAATAAAAGTTGCACATCTTTATAAATGACCTGCAACTTTAGGGATTTACGACAGTATATAAATCAAAGAAAGGACAAGAAAGCTTTAAATTAGAAATAGAGGAAATATTACTGGATGTTGAAATCAGACCAAAGTGGGATTGAAAGCGTAAGCGTCTAAATCGGTTACTGTCCACGTTCCACCACGTTGAAATCAGACCAAAGTGGGATTGAAAGTTTTGGAACAGAGATATTAAAGAATGAAATACTGCGCAGTTGAAATCAGACCAAAGTGGGATTGAAAGGAATCGTCTGGTAAGCATTTTATGCTTACAGAATCTGCGTTGAAATCAGACCAAAGTGGGATTGAAAGTTTTTGTTTTGACTGGTTTGGGGGCCTGCTCAAGGAGTGTTGAAATCAGACCAAAGTGGGATTGAAAGCCACCTCGCCGCGCTCCATGAGTTCTCCGAGCTTCAGGTTGAAATCAGACCAAAGTGGGATTGAAAGACAGTAAAACTTGATGTCAACGCTTACGAAATCCTGGTTGAAATCAGACCAAAGTGGGATTGAAAGGTGGATGTATCGCAGCTACAAGAAGCAGCACAAAGAGNGTTGAAATCAGACCAAAGTGGGATTGAAAGTTAAATTTATATTCTTAAAAAGAAATTTTTAATTGGGGTTGAAATCAGACCAAAGTGGGATTGAAAGGAATCTGCAACTTCTGAAGTTAGCGTATATGGTGGTAAGTTGAAATCAGACCAAAGTGGGATTGAAAGACTTATGGAAGTGACAATAATGAAAAGTAAAAGTACAAGTTGAAATCAGACCAAAGTGGGATTGAAAGACTACAGCCCCTATAGAATCCGAATCTTTTGAATTCGTTGAAATCAGACCAAAGTGGGATTGAAAGTTATACAGATGACACTCAATTAATGTTTTGGACATTAGATGTTGAAATCAGACCAAAGTGGGATTGAAAGGAATACTTGCGAGGTCACAAAGCCCACCGAGTAATCGTTGAAATCAGACCAAAGTGGGATTGAAAGATTTACATGTCTATTTATTAATGCAAATAATTTATAAAGTTGAAATCAGACCAAAGTGGGATTGAAAGGAGGAGGAGGCGGGATGCAGACATCGGGATATGAGGGTTGAAATCAGACCAAAGTGGGATTGAAAGACATCCCCGACGATGTCGTGAGTCAGGTAGTGGAGCGTTGAAATCAGACCAAAGTGGGATTGAAAGGTGGTTTATGCGTTTTCTCAACTTCTTATTGCCAGAAGTTGAAATCAGACCAAAGTGGGATTGAAAGGTTGAGGTGAGGGTCGATGAAGTTGTTAAACATATTAGTTGAAATCAGACCAAAGTGGGATTGAAAGAAGAATCCTCCAATCCAGTTAACAAACGACGAAAACGAGTTGAAATCAGACCAAAGTGGGATTGAAAGAAGGGTGTTAAAACAAAATATAGATTTGGAATTGTGGCGTTGAAATCAGACCAAAGTGGGATTGAAAGATTAGAATTTTGCTGACATGCTCGACTACGGAGTTAGGTTGAAATCAGACCAAAGTGGGATTGAAAGAACCTATCCACTGCATTGTTGGGTCTGTTGGCATCGTTCGTTGAAATCAGACCAAAGTGGGATTGAAAGATAGTTGATGATTCAACAATATTTAAGGTTAGGGATTTAGTTGAAATCAGACCAAAGTGGGATTGAAAGTGAGGATGTTTCATAAGACTAATCTACCAATACCGAAATGTTGAAATCAGACCAAAGTGGGATTGAAAGACTTTATTGCTTCAATTGCTGCAAAGGTTGCATCTCTTAGTTGAAATCAGACCAAAGTGGGATTGAAAGCTGACATTTCTGAGAACTTCCTCTTTATCAATTCTGGTGGTTGAAATCAGACCAAAGTGGGATTGAAAGTGGACATTAGATGATCTTGATATGGCATGGCGTGAGGCTGTTGAAATCAGACCAAAGTGGGATTGAAAGATACTCAACATCAACAACTGAATTGACTCGATAAGTCGTTGAAATCAGACCAAAGTGGGATTGAAAGTTGCGGCAATAAGAGGTGCAAGGGGCGGCGTTAAGATAGTTGAAATCAGACCAAAGTGGGATTGAAAGATTGAAGCCTATTGGCTTAAGATTACCAAGAGGGTCTTGTTGAAATCAGACCAAAGTGGGATTGAAAGGTCTTGTGTCAAGAATCCACATCTGAGGCATCTTCTCCGTTGAAATCAGACCAAAGTGGGATTGAAAGACATCCAAGTTGGTTTACTGCAACATCCGCTGACTATGGTTGAAATCAGACCAAAGTGGGATTGAAAGGAAGTTTTTCCTGTCCACCCCGAACAGCACTTCAGCAGCCTTCAAAACAAGTTGAAATCAGACCAAAGTGGGATTGAAAGGACTCTCTGAAAGTTGGTGAGGTGACGCAGAGTGTTAGTTGAAATCAGACCAAAGTGGGATTGAAAGTCCACAAACTCACTATCTTCTCTCTCTCATCATACTGAGTTGAAATCAGACCAAAGTGGGATTGAAAGCGAGTTCGGTCATTAGTATGGAGTAGAGAGCAGCTAGAAGTTGAAATCAGACCAAAGTGGGATTGAAAGTCAGCTGCAGCTGAAACTGTGGATACAGTAAAATCAAAGTTGAAATCAGACCAAAGTGGGATTGAAAGAATTTTATATCTTCAACCGGATAATTGCTAAATGAAGTTGAAATCAGACCAAAGTGGGATTGAAAGAAACGTTGGAGTTACTTAAAAAAAGTCGTTAAAGATACGTTGAAATCAGACCAAAGTGGGATTGAAAGAGCTCTTCACAAATCAGGGAAGGATTAGGATACCAGCGTTGAAATCAGACCAAAGTGGGATTGAAAGTTGTTTGCTCCTCTGAACCACCTCCACTCCAAGAAGTATGTTGAAATCAGACCAAAGTGGGATTGAAAGATGCTTACAATATTGATGACAGTCGCTACATTACAGTGTTGAAATCAGACCAAAGTGGGATTGAAAGTGAATATCATTTTAGAAATGCAGTTCAAGCAGAGCCAGGTTGAAATCAGACCAAAGTGGGATTGAAAGCATGGTTTCACCAGCCCAAGGACACTGCAACCAGCAAGACCGAGTTGAAATTAGACCAAAGTGGGATTGAAAGGGAGTTCCTCAGAGAGCAGTCGGAGTTCTTGGACAAGGGTTGAAATCAGACCAAAGTGGGATTGAAAGAACAGTTTAAAAACATCTCTCAGTCCTTCTTTTCTTTTTTCGTTGAAATCAGACCAAAGTGGGATTGAAAGTGATGTAATTTTTCAGCCCCCTGCTGATCCGCTCCGGCAGTTGAAATCAGACCAAAGTGGGATTGAAAGACATTTACATTGACGAAACTGATTTTACGGCGGAGCGTTGAAATCAGACCAAAGTGGGATTGAAAGCAAGATACGCAACAAAGAGTACGCCCTCGTGATCTTCGTTGAAATCAGACCAAAGTGGGATTGAAAGCTTTACGTCCGACCAGTGGGTCTTTCCACTTGCGATTGGTTGAAATCAGACCAAAGTGGGATTGAAAGGTGTACACTGTTACGGTGCCGTACCTCTTCCTGCGGCCACCGTTGGTTGAAATCAGACCAAAGTGGGATTGAAAGGTCTTGGTCTTGAAACATGCTATCGTTAGGAGCGTGGTTGAAATCAGACCAAAGTGGGATTGAAAGCTTCACGACACCCATGATATTCCTTATACTCTCTCCATGTTGAAATCAGACCAAAGTGGGATTGAAAGCGCAAGAGCTACAGGAGGTGAAACATGCTCTGCCTTCTGGTTGAAATCAGACCAAAGTGGGATTGAAAGAGATGACTCTGCCTGCACCGTCAACGACGATTCCGTCTGTTGAAATCAGACCAAAGTGGGATTGAAAGTGACCTTTTTGGAGTGCTTGGATACCACCGTCAGCAGGTTGAAATCAGACCAAAGTGGGATTGAAAGTCAGTCGTGTCCTGCCTATTTCGCCAGTGCTGTGGACGTTGAAATCAGACCAAAGTGGGATTGAAAGTCCTTTCCCCAATCTTCATCGTACTGCTCTTTGTATTCCTCAGGTTGAAATCAGACCAAAGTGGGATTGAAAGCTCCTCTGTAAGGGCGTTCTTGTCCACTTCCAAATACAGTTGAAATCAGACCAAAGTGGGATTGAAAGCTCTGCATCGGCGAGCGTTGCGCTTGGTTCGTGCCAGTTGAAATCAGACCAAAGTGGGATTGAAAGAGATACCGAAGGGCAAGACAGTTCCCGATGAAGAAAGTTGAAATCAGACCAAAGTGGGATTGAAAGTCCTCTCTCCCCATCCTCCTCAACAAATCTCTTTTCCCGTTGAAATCAGACCAAAGTGGGATTGAAAGGTCAATTTCACTAACTCCAGTCGTTGGTGGACTCCAACCGCGTTGAAATCAGACCAAAGTGGGATTGAAAGCAGTTTTGAGGGATCTGTCGATGTACCAGCCCAGGTCGTTGAAATCAGACCAAAGTGGGATTGAAAGTTTTGCCGTTTATGACTGCGATGAGTTTGACGATTGATGTTGAAATCAGACCAAAGTGGGATTGAAAGACTTCTTCAGAGTCTTCAAGCTCAAGAAAGCAGGCAAAGTTGAAATCAGACCAAAGTGGGATTGAAAGACTTCTTCAGAGTCTTCAAGCTCAAGAAAGCAGGCAAAGTTGAAATCAGACCAAAGTGGGATTGAAAGCACTTCTTACAGATATAGAGTGTTTCAACGACATTAGAAGTTGAAATCAGACCAAAGTGGGATTGAAAGTGCTTTATCTCTTTCTTCGATGAGCTTTTGATAGAGCGTTGAAATCAGACCAAAGTGGGATTGAAAGCCTAACAGGAAAGCGGTACTGCAAGCTCTCCGACATCGGTTGAAATCAGACCAAAGTGGGATTGAAAGAGGCAGACATAGGGCTGGTAGAGTCAAAAATAGTCGAGGTTGAAATCAGACCAAAGTGGGATTGAAAGAGCAGGACTACTACAGGAGATTACTCGGAAGAGGAGGAGTTGAAATCAGACCAAAGTGGGATTGAAAGGTAATAGAGGCGGAAATAAAAGAGGCAAGAGGAAGAGGGTTGAAATCAGACCAAAGTGGGATTGAAAGTTTTCCCGTCCCTCTTCGTCCCCCACTTGAGGTAGAACTGTTGAAATCAGACCAAAGTGGGATTGAAAGACTGAATTCCCACCGAGTGCTCATGCTTCAGATCATGGAGTTGAAATCAGACCAAAGTGGGATTGAAAGTAATTCCTACAGCCACGATCTCATGTTCGAGTGGGTTGAGTTGAAATCAGACCAAAGTGGGATTGAAAGTTAAACAGGGCTCTTGCTGTCAAAAATGGAATGTCGAAGGTTGAAATCAGACCAAAGTGGGATTGAAAGGCTGACATGGCCTGCTGCTGGTATTGCAGATATTTGGACTGTTGAAATCAGACCAAAGTGGGATTGAAAGCAGAACTTTAAGGCGGAGCTGCTCAATCTCTCCTGCAATCGTTGAAATCAGACCAAAGTGGGATTGAAAGCTCCACCATTTTTTACTCATCTCCAAATTATTTATTATGTTGAAATCAGACCAAAGTGGGATTGAAAGATAGGAAAGAATATGTTGCTCGTCCAAGCCATTTTGCGGTTGAAATCAGACCAAAGTGGGATTGAAAGTCATTTCATACACGGTATACTATCAAATAGTACAAATAGGTTGAAATCAGACCAAAGTGGGATTGAAAGTTTCGTATCGTCAACTACTTCAAGTGCGTCTTTAACGAGTTGAAATCAGACCAAAGTGGGATTGAAAGCTGTGAGAGGNGGAGATATGATGAGGATAGAGAGCGATGTTGAAATCAGACCAAAGTGGGATTGAAAGACCTATTGAAAAAACTGAGAAAAGACCGCATAAATGTGTTGAAATCAGACCAAAGTGGGATTGAAAGAATGACATTCGATACTTGCAAGAATTTTTGGGTGATTAGTTGAAATCAGACCAAAGTGGGATTGAAAGTACGATAAGGGTCAAGATTAGTGCAAGATATATTCTACGTTGAAATCAGACCAAAGTGGGATTGAAAGTTGACCGAGTTTATGTGTGTGATGAGTTTGAGGAGGTTGTTGAAATCAGACCAAAGTGGGATTGAAAGGTCATCAATTTTAGTCTTTCTTTTTCTTTCATGAATGTTGAAATCAGACCAAAGTGGGATTGAAAGTTCAGAGTCCCTCAAGGAAGAGGTGACATATTAGTAAGTTGAAATCAGACCAAAGTGGGATTGAAAGGGAGATCTTAGTATTATGTCACTGTCTGGATTATAGTATTGTTGAAATCAGACCAAAGTGGGATTGAAAGGCTGGAACGACTGGGATACGAATAAAACTAGAAGAAACGTTGAAATCAGACCAAAGTGGGATTGAAAGCATAAAAAAACTGAAAGGAGGTAGATAGTATGAGAGGGTTGAAATCAGACCAAAGTGGGATTGAAAGGCTTTTCAACCTCCGTCCACTGAGCCAGGAGGTGGAGGTTGAAATCAGACCAAAGTGGGATTGAAAGCCTCTTATATGTATGTTTTGAGCATTGCTTGCAGAAAAGTTGAAATCAGACCAAAGTGGGATTGAAAGGAGCTTGCGTTTCCATTGATGACATTACTGACTACTACAGTTGAAATCAGACCAAAGTGGGATTGAAAGCTTCTTACTCATTCTTTTTAACAAAATTGCGAGATTAAGTTGAAATCAGACCAAAGTGGGATTGAAAGAATGACATCAGGTATTTACAAGAATTTCTGGGAGATTAGTTGAAATCAGACCAAAGTGGGATTGAAAGGAGCTAACTGAAGTGTTAGCGTTAAATGTTATATCACCGTTGAAATCAGACCAAAGTGGGATTGAAAGCGCTGTTCCATGCCTGCTTGATGTCGTTCGTTGTTACGATTTCGTTGAAATCAGACCAAAGTGGGATTGAAAGCCCATAACTCGTAGTTGCCAGAGACGGTGACCATGAGTTGAAATCAGACCAAAGTGGGATTGAAAGCGAGTCATCACTTTCCACATGCATTCAAGCTGGGCAAGTTGAAATCAGACCAAAGTGGGATTGAAAGCGCACCACGCTGTTTGGTTGCACCGTTACGGAGCTGAAGGTTGAAATCAGACCAAAGTGGGATTGAAAGCAGGGCTCGTTGGGTGGAGCGATTACAGCAAACGAAGGTTGAAATCAGACCAAAGTGGGATTGAAAGTAACTCTGAGTATCATCTAACCNCCCCCGCTGGTTGAGTTGAAATCAGACCAAAGTGGGATTGAAAGATTGACATAATTTTGGAAGATATAACTTGGACAGCTTCTCCGTTGAAATCAGACCAAAGTGGGATTGAAAGTTTCTCCTCGCTCATGGTATCAACCCCGTAGAGACATCTGTTGAAATCAGACCAAAGTGGGATTGAAAGTATTTCAGCTTAAACACGGCAATAGGTTATTACAAAGGGTTGAAATCAGACCAAAGTGGGATTGAAAGCAATAACTTCGCAATCTCCGTCGCTGTCGATCAGAACAGTTGAAATCAGACCAAAGTGGGATTGAAAGCTAAACCTGTACTTGCCGAAACTGAATTCGGATCTGCGTTGAAATCAGACCAAAGTGGGATTGAAAGATCTGCTGTTATTGCATGCTGCGTAAGCCCCATCTGATAGTTGAAATCAGACCAAAGTGGGATTGAAAGTAGAAGTCTTTGAAGATTACTGCATGGCCGTAAGAGGCTCTGTAGTTGAAATCAGACCAAAGTGGGATTGAAAGTAATGTTCGAAATAGAGAGGGAAAATAGCTCAATAACGTGTTGAAATCAGACCAAAGTGGGATTGAAAGACTTCAAACCCTTACAAGCTGCAGTGCCAAGACTGTGGGTTGAAATCAGACCAAAGTGGGATTGAAAGACAACTACACATACTACGGCGACATGTACAGCAGGTTGAAATCAGACCAAAGTGGGATTGAAAGATAATCGCAAAAAAATACTACTTGTACGAATTTGAGTGTTGAAATCAGACCAAAGTGGGATTGAAAGGCGATATCCTTCCAGTTCCCGTCCACCCAGATATAAACGGTTGAAATCAGACCAAAGTGGGATTGAAAGCTAACAAGAGTTGATTTGAGAAGAATATACTTAATGGGGGTTGAAATCAGACCAAAGTGGGATTGAAAGTATTCTTCTGCGATAATCATAGCGTTTGTTCTATTTGTTGAAATCAGACCAAAGTGGGATTGAAAGTCTTAGTATTTCCGGCTCCATGCCGGCTTTTTTGACAAACTCTGTGTTGAAATCAGACCAAAGTGGGATTGAAAGTACCTGTAAGTGTGAAGCTGACAAAGGAGGAGTTAAGGGTTGAAATCAGACCAAAGTGGGATTGAAAGACGTCTTATCACGAATTATAACGCTCATGGGAGTTGTTGTTGAAATCAGACCAAAGTGGGATTGAAAGTTTATGCACGCTAACTCTTCTTTAATGCGCTGGACTTGGTTGAAATCAGACCAAAGTGGGATTGAAAGCTTGTGTTCTAAATAACAAATAGCGGTCTTTGTAGCGAGTTGAAATCAGACCAAAGTGGGATTGAAAGGATGTTGAAAAGTGAAGCGATGTAATCGAGGCTTTTTCGTTGAAATCAGACCAAAGTGGGATTGAAAGGTTGTGAACCCATGCATGTTGAAGCAAGAGGATCGCTCGTTGAAATCAGACCAAAGTGGGATTGAAAGCAAGATACTTGAGTAACTGTTGCTTAGCCCTTTTAGAGGTTGAAATCAGACCAAAGTGGGATTGAAAGCAGGAGCTGTGGACTGACCTAAGCAGGGAAATACTCAACGTTGAAATCAGACCAAAGTGGGATTGAAAGTTTGTTCATTAATCTGCAGTATAAAGCCCGCTTCCTGTTGAAATCAGACCAAAGTGGGATTGAAAGTCTTCAAACACAATTTTATACCTAAACGGACGTATTAGTTGAAATCAGACCAAAGTGGGATTGAAAGTAACTCACATGCAGCCCGTCGTAGGAAAGGTCAGACGTTGAAATCAGACCAAAGTGGGATTGAAAGTTTCACAAACATCAATGACGCTATTGATGCTTATTGAGTTGAAATCAGACCAAAGTGGGATTGAAAGAAAACTTGAGTGCTTCGAAACAAGCACGTGATAGCTAGTTGAAATCAGACCAAAGTGGGATTGAAAGCTTCCTCTAAACCTAAACCATAAGCAAGCTTCAACAAAGTTGAAATCAGACCAAAGTGGGATTGAAAGGCAATGGCTGCAAGCGTTTTAGCTGTAGGCTGCCATGTGTTGAAATCAGACCAAAGTGGGATTGAAAGTTGATGAGCAGGTCTATTAGTTTGTTAAGTGTTGTTAGTTGAAATCAGACCAAAGTGGGATTGAAAGTATGCCGTATCTCTTTCCAAGCTGAACTATATACTCCACTTGGTTGAAATCAGACCAAAGTGGGATTGAAAGAAATGAGTAGTTTGATGGTTGAGAAGGCCTCAGCCCTTGGTTGAAATCAGACCAAAGTGGGATTGAAAGGAAGGTCTAAAATAGCCGATGATCGGAAAACACACACTGGAGGAGGTATAATCGTGAGTGAAAAAAGGAGCGTGTACCTGAAACTATTCCTGGCAACGGGGATCCCCTTTGGGACACTCGCGGGTTTATTCTATACGGTTCTGTACGGACTTCCATTCGGTTCGGTAGCCGGATTGCTCGCGGGAGTCTTCTTTGGCGGACTCATGTCGCTCATCCTGGGCTCCTTGCACATCCGGTCGGTCGGGCGAGTTCAATCAGAAAGAGCTGGAGGTGCGTTGGGCGTTCACCACGTGCGGAGTATTGAACTGGCGCTTCCGTACGATGAGGCGTTCGATCTCTGCATCGAGTCCCTTAGATCGATCAGGAAGTGCAGGATTCAGGAGGAAGATCGTTTGCGGGGCAAGATCGTCGCGAGAACGGGGATTACTTGGAAGACTTGGGGAGACGTAATTACGTTCGAACTGCGCAGAATAGAAGGTAATAGAACGCTGGTTACGGTGTCGAGCCGGCCGGTCGTGCGGACGACGCTGGTCGATTACGGTAAAAATCTGGAAAACGTGGAGAGGATATGTTCCTTTCTGAAAGAGAGGCGGAACGGCGTGTAGGTGAAAGTTTTTACTGTGTTGAAATCAGACCAAAGTGGGATTGAAAGTTCGTCCGTTTCGTCTCCCCAAGCTTCTCTGAGTATTTGTTGAAATCAGACCTGGGATTGAAAGGACTCAAAATCAAGGTGAAATAATATATACTTCGGAAGTGAATTATGGCTAAGAGGAAGAAGAGGTTGAAGAAGGGGATGGAAAGCCTCCTTGATGTGATAGCCGAGCACGAGGAGAAGAGGAGGAAAGCCATTGAGGATGGTGACCTGTTACTGAAGGAATATTACGATAAGGAAATCGCCAGACTGTGGAGGGATTACGAAAAGAGAAAGAGGAGACTTGAAAAATGATACAGCCCGAAGTCATCGGCAGGAGATTGGAGAAGTTGAGGGGNGTAAAGGCTATTCTGCTCTATGGATCTGTAGCGAGAGGGGAAGCTGACGAACTCTCGGACGTTGATCTCATGGTAATCGTTGATAATCCTTTGATCGTCGAGTCCGTCAGGGAAGAACTGAGAGAATTTAACCCCATCATCACAACCGAGGAGGGGATAAGGAAGAGTGTAGAACTCCAACCCTCCACGATCGTTATGCTTAAAGAGGCGATCCTGCTTTACGGAGCACTTCCAAAACTACCGAGGCCACGGAGGGAGGATTTTCTGAAGGAACTCGACGAAGCCTTGAAGATCCTCGATGTAAACGAATCCCTCCTCTCCGATGTCGATGAAAACACCACGAGCACCGTAATCTACTCTGCTATCCTGAGGGCGAGGCAGGCCTACATAATCAGGTGCCTAATCAGGAACAAAAAGATGACAAAGAAGGGGTTCATCGAGGAGCTTAAGAAGATGGGATTAAAGCCGGAGTACTACGACTACTATCGCCTCGCGAGGGATGACAAGCTTAACATCGTACTGCCGAGATGGGAACTCAGGAGGATAGTCAGGGCGGTAAGGCGTTACGTCAAGAAGGTGAGGAGAGAAGTCAAGAGATCCTGACCCGCTTCACCCTTTTTATTTTCCCATTTCGAAACATTACTATGAAAGCCGTTGAAATCAGACCAAAGTAGGATTTCTTTCATCTTTTAAGGCCTTTTATAATCTAAACAAATCAAAAGGCAGATTACAAACCTCTTCCAAATAACTGTCAAAAGGTAACCTAAAAGTAACAATAAATAAAATTAATACTCAAAAACCTCCTCATAAAACCTCTTTGCCATTCTTTTGTCTTCTAAAATTTCCTTCTCCTTCAGAACTTCTCTCTCCAGCTTCTTCAATGCTACATGCAGCGCATACTCGACTCCCCAGCTCTCTCCACTCACCATGAAGTTCCCCTTCTCGCTTGAAAGCTTCAGTCTGACGTGTATTAACGGCAAATTGCGAAAATGCTCCTTATGCCTCTTTATGTAAACGAAAAGGTAAGATTCTCCAAGAAACTCCGAGAATTTTCTCATGAACTTGTCCACATCTTCCATAATCGCATCCCTGTCAAAGTCATCCAGTGTGATGTCAGAGGTCATCACCTGAACCCCGAAGCTTTTCTTCTCCTGCTTTTTGAGGTAGTGCTCAAGGATGTCCTTTTTTATAACGATACCATCGGGAATGCCATCTCTCGTAACCACAACGCTTGAAATCCTGTTCTCGACCATCAGATCAATGACCTCAGCAACGCTGTCGTTCCTGTCAACCGATATCACGGGAGAACTCATTATACTTTCAACCATGATTGAGAGCGTCTTCTCCTTCTCCCCACTCGAATCGCCCATTCTTGCCCTTTTTCTGGGCGATATCACCCTATCTATGACATCCTTGCCCGTCAGAATACCTATAACCTTGTTGTTCTCGTCCACAACAACAACTCTGTCTATTCCATGGCTCCTCATAACCGAAAGAGCTTTTGCGGCTGTATCAAACCGTCTTACAGTTATTACTTCAGGATTCATTACTTCCCTGACCTTGACGTTCTCAAACTCTCTCCTAAGCATTCTAAGGAAGTCATTTACGTAGATAACACCAAATTTTTTGCCCATCTGAACAATCACGAAGGGTGTGGAATCTTCAACAAACCTTCTCGCAACCTTAAACGGATCGAGTTCAGAAATATCCAGCTTTCCAGTTTTAACAACAAGTGATTTGACTCTTGTCTCATGCGGATTCTTTAGAACGCTCCCTCTAATGAGGTCTTTTTCTCTGACAACCCCGATTATCTTTCCCTCTTCCTGCACAAGAATTGCATTCGCCTTATCTCTGTCAAGCTTTTCCAGTATTGGGAAAAGCTTTGAAATCGTCTCATTCGCGTCAATAAGTTCATAATCTTCTCTAACCAGCTCTCTTAGCCCCTCAACGTCCAAAGCGATCACCTCCCGTCTCTCTTCTAATTGAGTTTATAACTTTACCTCAACAGATTAGAGCGAGCAAATAATTTACGATGGCAAATCCTAAAAAGTTTGCGATCATCGGTAGGGCTTTTTCCCTCGCTGCCAATTCCGCATCTCTCAAGAATTTTTCACCCATAACTCTCNCCCTAACTCTCCCTTCAGAATAACCACACTTTCCTTCGATCATCTCCACATTGCTGCATTTATCAGCAAGATTCTCTGCGATTCTCCAATCTTCCTCACATCTGCCTGCGGGCTTGTAAGATTGTTTCGCTCTAACTCCCGTCTTCTCGTGATTGTCGGTGGAAACAACAATCGCCCTGTATCCAATTTCAGCAAAAAGGTTTTCAACATGCCTCCTGAACTCCAAACCAACATTGTTGGAATCGAAAATGACGATCGCATATCTCTCTCCATCATACTCAAGCAGGACGGCGGCGACATATTCACATATACTTTCACTCTTAGCATCAATTTTGACAAAACCATACCTGAATCTTTCGACTTCTGAACTCTCTTTTTTCTTCACCATACTCACAAGCTGCACAATCTCTCCTATCTCGTCACTGCTTGGATCATACTCTGGCTCATAGGCATTGTGGCAGTCAACAACGAAATCATCAAATTCAATTATAAAATCGTCAATGTGCTCTTTACCACTGATAAAAATCAATCTCAGGTTATCGAAGGGTAGGCAATGCACATCAAACCTCTCACCGTGGATTGTAAAGGGTCTGAATGGCTTCACGGGCTCTCCAGAACATTCAACTGCAGCAGCTATTTTGGCAACATCCTCTTCACTTGCCGGATTCCGTGCGTGAGATGTGGGCGAGTGGAGATACACGCTGCTTTCACGTGATAGTCTTTTGACGAGCTTCGCACCACCAACGTTTCTGAAGGGGCCCGGATGAAAGTCCGTTGAGACGAGACGAACATCCCCAATGGTGAGACATCTCNCCCGCCCCTCGAACTCCTCGGAATGTTTCAGCAGAAATCTTTCCATATACTCCTCATTTGAGGTGAGCCAGAAGAGAACAAAGGATTCGACAAAATCCCTTATTTTAATTTTACCAACCCTCGCGCTCAATACCCTGAGATATATCCCGAGAAGGATCGCTGAGACAAGCAGAATTGCTACTGTCTCAACAGATACATCAACGATGAGATAAGGGACAGCAGATAAAGGAAAAGAAGTTAGCTTCCTTTCGGAGCAAAAATAAAAGGTGATGAAGAGAATGAATGATGATGCGGCGATGTTGCCTCCAAGAATGAGTGATGAAAAGCTGATCAGAGAAACGAATATTGCCAAAAAGGATATTCTTTTCAAATCGAATTTCAACCCAACTATTTTTGTTCCCAGCAGTGAAACCAAAAAAACTGCTATCCAGAGCTTGATTACAGACGGATGGAAGATAGAGAGCAAAAGGGCAGCAGCTAAGGAGGATGTCAGCATAACTCCCGGTCTCGGGATTGAGAAAAGTTTGTAGTAGAGGTTTTCAAAGCTTTTCATAGGGCAAGGTTTTTGATGTCTTCCCAAATTCTGTCAACCTTTGCCTTTACTTCCGCATCCATCTCAACAGCTTCAGGCCAATCTCTCTCGTATCCCTCTTCTTTCATCTTCTTTGTCGCATCTATGCCCAGCTTGCCCGCCAGATTGGGGATGTAAGCTGCATGATCAAGAGAGTCAGTGGGAGAGGGGGGGAGAAGAACAACATCTCTCGCTGGATCGAAGCGTGATGTTACTGCCCAGATTACCTCACTCATGTTGTGAACATTAACATCCGAGTCAACCACAATCACAACTTTTGTAAGAGCAAGCATTCCCGTGCCCCACAAGGCATACATCACCTTCTTTGCCTGACCCGGATATCTTTTCCTAATGGAGACTATCGCAAGGTTGTGGAAAGCCCCCTCAACTGGCAGATTGATGTCAACTATTTCCGGATGCATCATCTTCATAATTGGTAGAAAAATTCTCTCTGTAGCCTTTCCAAGCCACGCATCCTCCATTGGTGGCTTTCCCACAACAGTAGCGTGGTAAATTGGATTCTCTCTGTGCGTTATGTGGGTAATGTGAAAAACCGGATAGGGTTCAGGTGGGGNGTAGTAACCAGTGTGATCGCCAAAGGGCCCCTCTATTCTAAAATCGTCAGCCCTAACGTATCCCTCAAGCACGATCTCCGCATTGGCCGGAACCAGAAGATCGACGGTCTCACATTCAGTAAGCCTGAGTCTTTCCTTTCTGATGAAACCAGCGAACATAAACTCGCTAATTCCTGCAGGCAGTGGAGCGGTTGCAGCATAAAGAGTTGCTGGATCAACACCTATGGCAACAGCAACTTCAATTTTTCCTCCCCCTTTTTCGACTATTTTCCTGAAGTGCTCCGCCCCATGCTTGTGTATCTGCCAATGCATACCCGTCGTTTTTCCATCAAAAACCTGCATCCTATACATCCCGGCATTCAGCTCTCCCGTTTCAGGGTCTTTTGTTATCACAACAGGGAGAGTGATATACCTCCCTCCATCCTTTGGCCAGTACTTTAAAATTGGGAATTTGTCCAGACTCTCAGCCTCAGCTTCTTTGCAAGGAGCTTTGCTCGTCTTTTTCGGAATGAAAGACATGAAGTTCTTCAGCATTCCCAGCCCTTTCATAGCGTCCATAAAGGATGATGGACGGAATTCCAGAGCAGAAATGAGTCGCTCTCCAACTTCCTCAAATCTATCAACTTCTAAGGCAATTTTCATTCTTCTTTCAGTCCCAAAAGCATTCAGCAGAACAGGGATGTTATAACCTGCAGGCTTTTCAAAAAGCAGAGCCTTGCCACCTGACTTAACAACTCTGTCTACAATTTCAGTCATTTCAAGCTCCGGACTTACCTCGTATTCTATTCTTGCCAGTTCGTTCTCCTCTTCGAGTTTATTCAAAAATTCTCGAAGGTCGTCGTAGGCCATTGTCCATTCCCTTTACCACGTTAAAAAAACTTTGTTGCATATATGCACATAATAATTTTTTATATTTCGAACTTCAAACTGTATAGTCCTGAAATTTTTGACCTTATAAACCCTACTCATTCCCCCAACACCTCATCGAAAAGCTTTGAAGCAACACCC
>Ga0180907_144_pt1 | contig 47691 bp, 52 predicted proteins | sample Deesub1362A_J573_FD_124170 | JGI IMG/M metagenome (GOLD analysis project Ga0180907, IMG submission 124170) | Archaeoglobus sp. JdFR-39
GAGGGTGGGTGTTGCTTCAAAGCTTTTCGATGAGGTGTTGGGGGAATGAGTAGGGTTTATAAGGTCAAAAATTTCAGGACTATACACTATGGAAAATGCTGAGAAAATTAAAATAACAATCACTGGAATCCGTGAACCACTGCATGAGGAGATTGGAAGAATACTCGAAAGTTACCATGTGGATTTGACAGGACGTGATGCTTATATCAAGGTGAACGCAGTTGATTTCAGGAAAGGATGCTACACCTCCCCCCGAATTATCGCGGAAGCGATAAAGGCTCTGTATAAAATCGGAGCGGAAAAAGTATATGTTATGGAAAACTCCACCCAAGGAAACTTTACCCGGTTAGTTTTCAAGGTGACTGGAATTGAGAAGGTTGTGAGGGATTGTGGTGCTAAGCCGATATATCTCGATGAAGAAAAAGCGGTGAAGGTGGAAATTGGTGGTTTCCGTGTAGATTTTCCGAAGATCGTTTACAAAGAGATAGTTAATGGTGATTCTTTCTATTTATCAATGCCAAAGCTGAAAACGCACGACATGACGACTGTGACCCTCAATCTCAAGAACCAGTTCGGTTTCATATATCACAAGGATAGGAGAGTTTATCACAGCAAATTCGACTTACATAAATTCATTGCGGCGATTTACGACTTCATAAAGCCGAATTTTTCTATAATTGATGGAGAGTATGCGATTATCCATGGTCATTATCCCCTCGAAAAGATGTTTGAGAAATTCGCTGTTCCGATGGGAATTCTCATCGCAAGCCCCTCAGCCCTTGCTGCAGATATTGTGGCAGCGAGAATGCTGGGCTACGAGGNGGAAGAGGTGAATCACTTGAGGATTGCTGAAGAGAAATACAAAATCGCAGGAAAGATTGAGGTTGAGGGGGAAGATAGAGTTCGGGAAGGATTACAGACCGAAAAGTTCCCCTGCAAACCCCTTGGAATATATCCGAAAGGTGTAACCTTCGTGAAGGGGAAAGAGAGAGCCTGCAATGAAGGATGCTTGGACAATACCCTTATGGTTCTTGAAATGCTTCACGTTGATTATGGGGCAGATGGAGAGTTCTCAATTGTGTTTGGCAAGGGATTTGACAGAGAGGAGATTGAAAACCTTAAGGAGCCTATCCTCGTGGTGGGTAAATGCGCCGCAGAGGAGGTTGGAGAGTTTTTGAAACAAAAATACAAAAGGGTTCGGATAGTTCCCTACTGCAATGACCTTGCTGCTGTAACGGACTCGCTCTTAAAGTTCACGGGGTTGAAGGCTACCGACATCGTCCCAATTTCAACTGCCAGCCTCATAGTGACTCGGCTGAAAGCCAAGCTGCGTGGCTCGACAGCCCTAACACCTTCCATATTCTAACACTGCAGGAGAGTCTGAAGGGAAAACTAAAAAACATGGGAGCAATAAAAGTAGGTGCATGAGAAGTGATGAAGTTAAAAAGGGAATTGACAGGGTAGCTCATAGGGCTCTTCTCAAAGCTCTTGGTGTGACTGATGACGAAATGGATAAGCCCTTCATCGGAGTTGCCAATGCCTACAACACAATTGTTCCCGGACACATGACTCTTGACAAGCTCACGCAGGCTGTGAAGGAGGGAGTATATGCTGCTGGCGGCGTTCCCTTTGAGTTTGGAATAATAGGAATCTGTGATGGTATTGCCATGGGGCATGAGGGAATGTGCTTCTCTTTGCCATCAAGAGAGATTGTTGCTGACAGCATAGAGGCGATGGTTGAGGCCCACAGGTTTGACGGGCTTGTGGTTGTTGCGAGCTGTGACAAAATCATTCCGGGAATGCTGATGGCAATGCTCAGACTCAACGTTCCAACTGTGGCTGTAACTGGCGGTCCAATGCCCTACGAGAGGGTTGGTGGAGAGAAGGTGTCAATCAAGGATGCCTTCGAGGCTGCGGGGATGTATAAGGCTGGTAAGCTTGATGATGCTGGGTTGAAGCTCTACGAGGACTACTGCGCTCCATACTGCGGTAGCTGTCAGGGTCTTTACACGGCAAACAGCATGCAGCTACTCACTGAAACCCTTGGCCTCAGCCTTCCATACTGCTCCACCTCCCCTTGCCCCTCTTCAAGAAAACTCAGAATAGCGAAGCAGAGCGGGAAGAGGGTGGTTGAGCTCGTCAAGCAGGACTTAAAACCCCTTGACTTCGTTAACGAGAGATCGTTTGAGAATGCGATTACGATGGACATGCTTGTCGGAGGCTCAACAAACACCGTCCTCCACCTCCCCGCAATTGCGAAAGAGGCTGGAATAAAGCTGAGTCTCGACCTCTTTGACGAGATAAGCAGAAGAACTCCCCACATTGTCTCAATCGACCCTGCAAGTAAAGAAATGGTTGTTGACCTCGACGAGAGCGGTGGGGNGCCGATGCTAATAAAGAAGGCCAAGAAGTACTTCCATGATGAAATGACGGTTAGCGGAAAGACTCTCTACCAGATTGCCGAGGAGGCGGTTTTGAGGGGCAGAGATATAATACGCTCTCCCGACGACCCGCTCCACAGGGAGGGNGGGATAGCGATTTTAAAGGGTAATTTAGCTGAGAAAGGGGCTGTGATTAAGGCAGCGGCTGTGAGCGAGGATATGATTAGATTTGAGGGTATGGCAAAGGTCTACGACAGCGAAAAGGAGGCTTTGAAGGCAATTCTTGATGGAAAGGTTGAAGAGGGTGATGTGGTGGTTATAAGGTACATGGGGCCTAAGGGTGCGCCAGGAATGCCCGAGATGTTGTTGCCAACCGCAGCTATATCTGGCTTGGGATTACAGAGGGTAGCTTTGATCACAGACGGGAGGTTTAGCGGAGCAACGAGAGGGCCTTGTATTGGTCATGTCTCACCAGAAGCAGCAGTTGGAGGAAACATTGCCCTTGTTGAGAATGGCGATACAATTTTGATTGACATCCCGGAGAGAAAGTTGGAAGTAAAGATTAGCGACGAGGAGATTGCGGATAGAAGGGCGAGGTGGAAACCAAGGGAGAAGGAACTTAAGGGCTATCTGGCGAAATATGTTAGGCTGGTAAAGGGGGCTGAGGAAGGTGCCGCCCTTCTTTGATTTTTTATCCTTCGGCATAGCAACGCTTGCATTTTTTCTGATTTCAATAATAGTTCCGGGCTTCTTCATCTGGGTAGCCTTTAAGGTGCTGAGAAAGGATAGGGGAATCCTTCATTGCGGATTTGCCAACTTTGCCGCCTTTCTTGTTACGGCAGTGGTTTCGCTCCTACTGCATTTCACNCCTCTCGTAGTCTTCCTGCCTTTAATCGCCTTTATCCTCTACCTCTACATCCTCAAGACCCTTCTCGATGTGAGCTTCCTCGAAGCCTTTTTAGCCACCATAATCGCTGGAGTGATAATCTTCCTTACGGCCATCGTGCTAATGGTGTTATTTGGAGCATGGATGCTGTTCTTCACTCCACCACCGTCTATGCATCCGACGAGGTTTTAAAATCAGGCTTGGGATAACAGTAAGCGCAAGTCGAATAGAAAAAATTAGGGATCAGTATCAATCTCAATCGAGTTCTGAAGCTCGTTGTATTTTCTGACGGCAGCAATGTTCCTCATCATATAAGCCAAGTCACCCTGAAGCTTCAGCTTCCCCTGCATAATCATGGTAGTTGGGTCAATCTTCTTGAAAATCATCTCCTTAAAAGCCGCATATGGACCACTCAGCTTAAACCTTGCATCATCCTTCTCTCCCGGTGCAACTGGTTCAGCATGCCTTAGCTCACCATGCCAGAAGTCCAGCCAGATATATGAAGCTGCACCTTTAACTTCCTCGATCTTGATTTCTGCCACTTTTGCTGTAAGTTCTTCGTAATTGAGGGAGTCCAAGTCAACATCTTCATCAAGGGAAAGACCCAGTTTGTTTAGAAAGACCTCAGAAGGAGTCCCTTTGTATTTCGCTCTCCTCTCTTTGGGTAACGCGTATATCATTGACAGAAATCCCTTCAAAATTTTCGGATTCTTAAAGTCGTTCAGAGCTTCTTCGTCAACCTCAGAAATGACAAGGTAATCACCTTCCCAGTTCGCTGCAACCTTCTTGTATTCTTCATCACTATTTACAACCCTTTTTAGCTCATCTAACCAATCCTTTGACGGATAAACGACTGCCATAGTGAATAATTAGTAATGGGGCATATTTAAATTTTTGTGAGAGTTTTAAATATTTCTCCACACTACCCATTATGTGGAATTCAATCCCTTCGCGAAGAAGTACCGGAGAGGAATGAAAAGGGTTGCTTTGGTATATCCCAACAGGTATGTTGGTGGAATAGCAAACACTGGCTTACAATACATCTACGCAAAGATTAACGAAATTGATGCAGTATGCGAGAGGTTCTATTCCGACGTTTTTGAGGGTTTAAGGAGTGTTGAATCAGCCACGCCTCTTTCCGAATTTGATGTGGCATTTTTCAGCCTACAGTATGAGGCTGATTACTTCAAAGCTGTTGAGATTCTAAAGAAAAGTGGTTTTAGGGGGATAAAGATAGCTGGCGGTCCATGCGTGATGGAAAACCCTTTACCACTCTTGGATTACTTTGACGCCTTCTTTATCGGGGAAGTTGAGGGAAAGCTTGAGGAGATAGTTAGTGCGAAAAGTGTGGATGAACTCTCAGAAATTCCGGGGATTTTTACGGGAAAAGAGGGGAATGTAAAGAGAGTTTACTCAAAACTGGGTAAGCACATGGAAAGAGAGATAATTAGTGAGGGAGCTTACGGTAGATGCTTTCTTCTCGAAATCGGCAGAGGTTGTGTCAGGAGGTGCAGATTCTGCATAGTTAGGCAAATTTACTTCCCCCCAAGGTGGAGGAGGAAAGAGATGCTTCCAGAAGACGTTGAAACGGGCAAGATTGCAATAATCGCCCCCTCGCCATCAGACCATCCGGAGTTCAGGGAAATCCTTCAGCATTATGTGGAGAAGGGAAAAGAGGTTTCTCCATCTTCTGTCAGGGCAGACACACTTAATGAGGAACTTTCTGAATTGCTAAAAAAAGCAGGAGTCAGCACTTTGACCATAGCTCCTGAAACAGCCTCATCAGAACTTCAGGATGTCATAAACAAAGGGATCGGTGAGGAAGATGTGTTGAACGCTGCTGAGCTTGCATCAAAAAGGTTTGAGAAGGTGAAGCTCTATTATATGGTCGGTCTGCCAGGAGAAGATTTTGAAGATGTGAAGGCGATTATCGAGCAGGCGAGTAGGGTGAAAAAGCTTGTGAGAAGAGTGGAAATTTCAGTCAATCCTTTGGTTCCAAAACCTCACACTCCGCTTCAGTGGATGCCCTTTGGTGGTAAGGAGAATTTAAAAGAGGGGATTGCTGAACTCAAGAAGAAGCTGGGATTTTTAAAGAATGAAGCCAGAAAAGTGGGAATAGAGGCAAATGTTTCTGGTTACAAAGAATTTGCCCTTCAAACCATTCTTTCGAGAGGTGATAGAGAGGTTTCACAGATTCTCGAAGGTGCAAACTACAGAAAGTTCGAGAGGTATTTGGAGGCCATAGACGTTGACTCCACCCTCCCGTGGGACTTTATTGATCACGGATATAAGAAGAGCACGCTTTTGAAGGAATACGAAAAAATAACAAAAACTCTTTAATCATCCTGCTAATCAAAAGGCGATGAAAATTGCAATTTCAGGTAAGGGCGGTGTGGGAAAAACGACTCTTGCAGCAACCCTCGCTCATCTCTTCGCAAAGGATGGCTATAGAGTTACAGCGATAGACTGCGATGCCGACATCAACCTGCCATCAGCGCTTGGTGTGAAGCAAAAACCAAAGCCATTGTCAGAGCTTCACGAAATAATAGAGAAGAGAGTCGTTGGACCAATGGGGATGTATAAACTAAATCCAAAGGTTGATGACGTTTTCGAAGATTATTCCGTCTACAATGAAGATGGTGTTAGGATTTTGGTGCTTGGAACAATCGAAAAGGGTGGAGAAGGATGTTTTTGTCCTGAAAATGCCTTTTTGAGGGCTATACTCAGGCATGCGATTTTCAAGCGGGAAGATGTGCTGATTTTAGACATGGAAGCCGGGATTGAGCATCTCGGGAGGGGGACTGCGAGAGGGGTTGATCTGCTTATTGCAGTTATCGAACCCGGAACCAGAGCCGTTGAGACCCTTGAGAGAATAGAGAAGCTTGGGAAGGATATTGGAATAGAGACAATTTCGGTTGTTGTGAACAAGTTCATAGAGTCGGAGAAAGCAAAGGAGTTGATTTCGGGGGTAAGATACCCAATTCTTGGTATTATTCCCTACAACCAGTGCTTTGTTACCGCTGACCTTGAAAACATCCCGCCCTACAAGGTTTGCGATTTAAAACCCTTTGAGGAGATAAAAAGAAAGGTTGAGGAGTTAGTAAAATGAAGCTGGGAGTTGTTACGAGGAAGGGGAAGAGACAGGAAGATGTAAGAATGTTCTCTCAGTTTTTTGAGGTAAAGATTTACGAGCTTCCAGAGGAACTTCCTGAGCTGATAGATGAACCTGAGAGGTTTTTGAAGCTCCCAGAAGATTTTGACGTGGACATGATCGTTTCCTTCGCCGCTCACCCTGATATCAACCTTGAGCTGATAAAACAGGCTGCAGAAGCCGGCATAAAGCTCATCATAGTCTCGGGAGGGGCAAAGGGGGGAGCATACAAGCAGCTAAAGGAGGAAGGAGAGAGAAGAGGGGTGAAGGTTGTGTGGGAGGAGATTTGCTGTGCAACTCCCAAGGTAGAAGATGAACAGACGAAGGAGTTTTTTGAGCATTTTGGCGCTCCGGAGGTTGAGGTTGAGATTGAAGGTGGAAAAATTAAGGACGTTAAGGTGAAGAGGGCAGCATTTTGCGGAGCAACATACTACGTTGCCGAGAAGATTAAAGGAGTAAGTCTGGAGGAAGCTCCAACCAAGGCGGGATACTATACACAGATTTTTCCCTGTTTAGCTTCCAGAGGGCATGATGGAGGGATTCACAAGGCTGCGAGAGCCCACAAGAGGGCGGTGGAGAGAGCCATTGAGAGGGCGTTAGGTTAGCCATTCCGTGATGTATTTCACTGAGATTCCAAGAATAAGGAAGGAAAGAAGAATCCTCAATTTTCTCTCCTCAATTCTTCTCTGGAGTTTCGAACCGATGAAGATGCCCAATGCCCCTCCCATTCCCATTGCCACTCCATTGGTGAAATCTGGGGGATAACCGAGGGACGTGTAGGAGGCTATGCCAAAAACAGAGGCTGCAAAAGTCCCAATCAGGTTTGCACCGGCTATGGCTTTGATTGGAAGGCCGAAAAGTGAAACAAGCATTGGAGCCATGAGTGCCCCACCACCAATCCCATAAGCTGAGGCGACAATCCCAATAACGAAGGAGGTGAGCGCGACGACAACAGGACTGAAAGTGAAGTTGCTCTCGGCAAATTTGAATTCCACTTTTGTGGCAGAAGCTTTCAGAACCATCACATCTCCCTCAATCCGTTTTGACTTTGAAAAAAGCAATCTCAGTCCAAGATAGAGTAGAACCAAGGCAACGAAGAGTTTGAAGATTTTAACATTGCTCAGCAAAGTTACTCTGACAAGGGAGCCGAGGTATATTCCGGGCAGAAAGCCAGTAACGAGGGAGGCGGCGAGGGAGGAGATAAATCTCCGTTCCCTCCAGAAGTTAAACGCTCCTCCTGGAATTGACATAACGTTATACAGGAGATTTGTGGAGTTTGCAACTGGAGAGGTTACACCAAGAACGCTAATTTGGAAGGGTAAAAGCAAAAAAGCTCCTGTAACTCCGGCAGGGGAACATATAAGACCTATGACAAAGGCGGCAATGAAAGGTAGGGGCATGGTTTTTCTTTTTTAAGAGACTATAAAGAGTTTACCAACTTCGGCAACTCATACAACATTAAAGTGGGGGCTACATTTAAATACAATAACAGGAAAACCGAGTTCGTGGAGGATCAGGAAATCGAAGTGATTAAGCTTCTGGAAGAAAATGGGAGAATGAGTGTTGAGGAGATGGCAGAAATTCTGGCACTTCCCAAAGAGAGGGTGGAGGAGACAATCAAAAAACTTGAAGATGAGGGAGTCATTCTCAAATACAAGGCTATAATAGACTGGGAGAAAGTTCACGAGGATTTTGTGTATGCCCTGATAAATGTAAAGGTTTCTTTGACGAGGGAGAAGGGATATGACGATATAGCAAAGAGAATTGCAAAGTTTCCTGAAGTTCATGCTGTAAGGCTCGTCAGTGGTGAGTATGATTTTCAAGTTGTTGTCAAGGGTAAGAGTTTGAAGGATATAGCCTTCTTCGTTGCAGAGAAAATATCAACGATTCCTGAAGTGAGGGACACCTTCACCCATTTCGTGCTGAGAACTTATAAGGAAGAGGGAGTAAACCTTTTTGAAGATGAAGAAGATAGGAGGCTTGCCTTTGTCCCGTAGAGTTGCAAAAAAGGTTGAAGAGCTGAAACCATCGGGAATACGGAGGTTTTTCGACTTAGTTGTTGGAAGGGATGATGTAATAAGCCTCGGAGTTGGTGAACCCGATTTCCCTGTGCCTTGGAGAATCAGGGAGGAGATGATATACTCTCTGGAGAAGGGATTCACCTCTTACACCTCTAACCTTGGTTTACCGGAGCTAAGAGAGGGTATCGCCGAGTATTATACGAGATTTGGTGTCAGAGCTTTGCCAGAGCAGATTTTGATTACCTCTGGTGTAAGTGAGGGAGTTGATCTGGCAGTAAGAACGCTGATTGAGCAGGGAGATGTGGCTTTAGTTCCAGAGCCCTGCTATGTTAGCTATAAACCACTGGTGGAGATATGTGGTGGGGAGGTTGTTACAATACCAACAGCTCCAGATTTCAAGCTCACGTATGAGATGCTCATGGAATATGCTGATGCCAAGGCGAAGATTCTGGTTCTGAACTATCCTGCGAATCCTACAGGTGTGAGCTACTCAAAAAAAGAGCTTGAGGAGATAGCTGATGCTGTTAACGAGATGGACTTAATCGTCCTGTCAGATGAAATTTATGCAGAACTGACCTATACCGGCAGACACGTTTCCATTGCGTCGCTTGATGGAATGGAGGATAGAGTTGTAGTGCTCAACGGATTTTCGAAGGCATTCGCGATGACTGGTATGAGGGTTGGCTACGTTATCGCCCCACCAGACATCTTTGCTGGAATGCTGAAGATACATCAGTATTGCATGCTCTGCGCTCCGATAACCGGTCAGATTGGGGCGATTGAAGCTTTGAAGAGTCTGGACGAGGTTGACAGGATGCGGGCGGAGTATATGAGGCGCAGAAACTTCGTGGTCAAAAAACTAAGCGAAGTATTTGAGCTGAAAAAGCCCGAAGGAGCATTCTATGCATTTCCTAAGATTTCCTCAGCAGGAATGTCGAGCGAGGAGTTTGCAGAAGGATTGTTGATGAAGAAAAACGTAGCAGTTGTTCCCGGAAATGCCTTTGGAGAGTGTGGAGAGGGATATATAAGGATGGCCTATGCAGTTAAATTTGAGAAGCTCAAGGAAGCTATTGAAAGGATAATTGAATTTGTTGATGAGTATGGCGAGGGTTAAGGTAAAGCTGTTTGCCAACTTCAGGGAGGCTGCCGGGGTTAAAGAGATAGATATAGATGTGGATAGGGTTGCTGATGTTCTTGAAAAGCTTGGCGAGGAATTTCCAAAGCTCAGAGAGCTGTTTTATGAAGAGGGGAGGCTGAGGGAGTACGTGAACATAATGGTTAACGGCAGAAACCTCAGGGGAAATGTTGACTACAGGCTGCAGGATGGAGACGTTGTTGCGATATTTCCACCAGTCAGCGGGGGTTTATGAATAAAACTTTCAATTTCGAAAGATAAATTTTTTATTCCATCAAACTTTATTTAATTTGGATGGACAGCAAAGCAGTCTCACCTCTTATCGGATTTGTTTTGCTTCTGGCAATAATCATGGGGTTCATAGGTATTGTTCAGTCCCGCTGGGTTCCTGAGTGGAATAAGGCTGTTGAGGCTGAGCATTTATCAAAGCTTGAGTCTGAGATTTCAGAAATCCCAAAAATCATGTTTATTTCAGCCACTACTGGAAAGCAGGGGACTGTAAGCATAGATGCGGGTTGTGAATACCCGAGCAGAGGATTTTTGATAAATCCGCCCACAGCATCAACAACTGTAACAGCAGTCCCGCTCAGGATAGAAGTTGAATTTAACGAGACGATGCCCAATGGGAGCATATTTCATTACAGTCCTGTTAATTTTACCACTTATGCAATCGTCGTTCAGCCGAATTACTTTTACACGCAAAGACCAAAGATAATCATTGAGCACTCGGCAATCATTGAAACCAGCGGAGGTTCGGCGATTAACATCTCTTCGCCAATCTCCTTTGCAAAGAATAAAGTTCACCTTTTCATCGTAAACGCCACGTTTGGTTCGATTTCAGCAAATCGTCTTCTGAATCTTCAGTTTAACCCTGTTTCTTATGGTGGAGATGTTTTTGTCAAGAATGCAACAATAACGGTAAAAGTGTTAAATGAGGCTTTTGACTGGTGGAATAAAACTTTGAAGGATATTTTTGGAGCGGGCAACGTTACGGCAGATAAAAACAGCAAAAAAATAACCATTGAGCTTTTCAACACAACACTGAGCACGAGCTACCTGATAGCTCAGGTTTCGAGTGGTGGGAGTGTTAAAGTTAGTGAGAGTGTTGAACCTTATAGAATCGTGCCTCTCTCCAACAACACGCTCTCTATGTTAGAAAGTGAGCAGAGAGAAGTGAGTGTTAAAGTTCTTGACATTTATAGTAACCCTGTCCGGGGATATCCGTATGTAGGCTTATCCGTAGTATCTGGAAGCGATAAATGCCGTATTGTGTCATCTTCCCCGCAGACGGATGAAGAAGGAAAATTCAAGGCTACAGTTGAGGCATTGAACGCTGGAAATTGTAAGATTGAGTTTTTGTTGTATAAGATAAGCTCACAATACAATAAAACGACATATTCCATAACCGTTTCTACCTTAAGCGGAGGAAGTGGAGGAGGCTTTTCAGCATATTTCAGTCCTGCAGCTAAGGGTTTAATTGATATCTATCATGGACCCATTGATGGATTCATTAACTCATCAAATCCACCCGTAGAAACCCCAAGTGATTTAATTAATGATGCGAGTTGGGACCAGTACAGTAATGACGATGTAGAGCTGGCTGCATACAATGACGGGTATTATAGCTGGTGGACTGGCTATGTTAACTATCTGGAAGAATATCGAAGTAATGCTAAATCTACTCAAAGTAGCCAAAGGAATCACGCTTCTCAATTGTTTGAGTTCAATGTTGGAGATGTGCAGATAAATAGTTTGAAAGTCCTTTGGAATGGTATCGCTTGGTTGGGTGGACAAAACAACCGAAATGACGGAGTTGTGCTATACGTTTGGAACGGGAGTAGTTGGGAATATCTCTGCGACACGACATCAAGTAGCGAAGTGTGGTTAGAGTGTCAGAAAACTGGCAATTTTATAAACAACGGAAAGGCGTATATTCTTATCGTTCAAAACCACTGGACACAAACGTGGAGCGGTAATGAAGATTCGTACATCTACACTGATTACATAGAACTCGATCTGTTTACTTAACGCCATTTTATGCTTCTGACTACCCAACCAAAACCAACTCCAAACCAAACCTTCTCAGACGCTCAAAGTCCCTGTCCATAGTCACCAGTGGTAGCTTGTGGGCTATACAGATTGAGCCGATAAAAAGGTCTCTTATCCCCGTCATCTTCCCATCTTTTTTAATTTTCCCATAAATATTAGCTGCTACTTCCGCAGCCCTGTCATCAAGGGGCAACCTCTCAAAGGAGTTAAGCAAATCCATCTCCCTCAGTTTTGGAACTCCGACAAGTATCTCGAAACTTGTTATGGTGGTTATGTAGAAGTAGGTATCCACTGATAAAACTTTTTTGAAAATTGATTCATTACCCCTCGCTATCTCGATGATCACATTTGTGTCAAGGATTGTCCCCATTTTTCAAAATCCTCCTTGAGGGCGTCAATTTTACTTTTCGCTTCCGTGTATTCCTCCTCACTAAGTACACCAAAAATCTTCACGAGAGCATCCGTATTACCCTTTCTACTTTTCAGAAGCTCCCTTATCACCTCTGAAAAACTCCTATTTCCCTTTATTCTCACAAGCTCCTCGTAAACGTCATCAGCTATTGTCACAGTCTTTACCATATTTAAGTTGAGTGCATTCAACTTATAAAAATTGCGCTGGGGAAAAAAGATATGCAGAAACTGAACTCGGTGTGAACATGCGTGCTGACATTGTATCGTGGATTGGATCACAATAAAATTATAAGCCAACCTAACCAAAAAAGATTAATGGAATTCCTCAGAAAGAACGCCAACAAATTCTTGGAAAAGGCTGAAGAAAGTATGAACAGAGGTGAGTACAACTTCGCAATGTTTTTCGTTGAACAGTTTTTCCAGCTCAGTTTGGAGTACCTGATAGCAAAGAGGTATGGAGATTTTCCAAAAACACACAGTTTGAAAGTACTTTTCGAGCTTATAAAAGACGAAAAACTGATCTGCTTTTACAGGGAACATATCGACGCGCTTAGGGACATAGAGCTGGCATACATCGCTTCAAGATACTTTGACGTTGAATACTCAAAAAAGGTTGCTGAAAACAGCTTAAAATTGGCCAAAACGTTCGCTGAGGTGACGAGAATTGTTTGAATACTACAAAATGCTCGAAAAAAATAAGGAAATGTTCGACAACGCCCTGTCTATCGCCAAAGAAATTAAAAACAGGGCGAGGAAAATTTTTGCGGATTGCGAGGTTTACATAGTGGGCAGTTATGTAAAAGGTACCCACACTCTGTCATCCGATTTCGATGTACTCATAGTTTCAGACGACATCCCAGAAAAAATGGACTTTGAGTGGTACAGAGACACCGTGAAAAACCTCACTGACGACCACAGGATCAACATCCACCTGCTGAACAAAAAGAAGTTTAAAGACCTGGAGAAGATGTACTCACCACGTTTACCGGTTTGATTCCGTTCTACGACAACAGCAACCCCAAAGCAAATCCAGCTATAGCCCCGAAGTTCACAAATGGCAGTCCGGGGTGTGCACCACCCCTCTTCTCGACAATATAGAGCAGCAACATGAGACCGACAAAACCGCCAAGGAGTGAGAAAAGAGCTGTTAACTTTATAAACCCCACTTCCGGAGAGTTTGTAAAGGCTTGGGCTGAAACAACAAGTATGTTGGGCATAACAACATCCCCTACGCCCATGTAGGCATTTCCATCTTTTTTCGGAATAACAAATAGCATGGGAGCGTTAATGGATGTCACAGACTCAGCAAGGCTAAGCATGTGTTTTGTTCTGTAAACAGATATGAAATCGTAGGCAGCAAGAATCACAAGGAGAATTACAACAGGCAGGGGTTCGAGGCTTATACCAAAAATGGCTGTAATGCCCGCTGCGAGCATCAATGCCGAGAAATTGATGAGAAGCCAATGTGGCTTTTTTGCAAGCAGTGCAACAACAACAGCGGCAAAGATGAGCGATATCCCACCAACAAACGGAGATAATACATAGAATATTGATAGAAACGTCAGAAAGTAAATAACGGCTTTTAAAACCACAGAGTATTTAACTGCAAGAAGAATGAAGGCTGTGAATGCTACAATCAGACCAAAGTAAAGCAATGAGTTGGAAACATCTGATGGATTCTCGAAAACGACCATTCCTGCCTCTTTATACTTTGGAGTCGCTCCCAAGGCTAATAAAGCCGTCAAGATAAAAATAAATCCGAAAAGATATCTCAACCTACCACCCTAAGCCTGACCGGCAATCCTCTCGCCAGAGCGAGTCTTAAATTCTTTCCCCCCTCTTTATCCTTCCTAATCCTTATCCAGCCCTTTCTGCTCACAAGAGCCGAAAACAAATACTCATCACCCGCATACACGTCAACTGTTCTGCCTTCCAACCCCTTCGCCTGAATCACGTAATGCTTTCCAGTTTCCTCAACCTCTGCCTCAAACTCCCCATCAAACTCTTTCGGCACAACGTCTATTGAAAGCTGCAGTTCTTCTTCAATGTTTCTTATCCTCCTNCCCTTTCTGCCTATGAGGGTTGATACCATTCTCTCAGGCACCTTAACCACGGCCTTTCTACCCACGAGTTCGATTTCGTAATCATCAACGTATCTGCTGATTTTCTCCTCCAACGCTGCTTTCAGCTTTTCGTCGCTCTCTATCGGCATAACAACTACCTGCTCACCATAAGTGTATATCTCGAATTCAAGCTTCTTGGTTTCGAAGTCTCTGACCTCAATCACGGGTCTTGCCAAGTCAGCCTCAAACATTCCTGTAGGGACTTTAACGGTGAAGTTAAGCTCGTAAACCTTCACAATCTTGCCAGACTCTATGAAAACAACCGTGTCAACAACTTGGGGTATCATTCCAAGCTCTACTCTACCTATCATCCTCTGAATTGCATCAACAGCCCTCGTTGCGTGCGTGACACCGATCATCCCCACCCCTGCCAAACGCATATCTGCAAAGACCTGAAAATCCGAGGTTCTCCTCAGCTCGTCGTAAATCGTGTAGTCCGGCCTTACTAAAAGCAGAATATCTGATGTTAAGGACATATCTCCTTCAAGCGGGGCGTACTGGGTTATCTCATCACTTACCATCAGGTCTCTCGGACTCTCCATCGTTTTCACAACATAGCCATTTTCAAGCAGGAAGTTTGCGACACTCGCAGCAAACGTTGATTTGCCCGCTCCCGGTGGGCCAGCAATAAGTATTCCTCTTTGCCTCTCAACGATCCTCCTTTTCAGCTCCTCGCTAACGCCATATTCATCTATGGACACCCGAGCTATGGGCCTTACAGCGGTTATTTCCATCCTATCGGCGAAGGGTCTTTCAGCGATGGCAATTCTTAATTCCCTGAGCTGAACAACAGTTGCCCCCCTTCTTTCTATCTCCACACTGCTGTCTTCATCCTGCCTTGCAGCCTCCAGTATTTCATTGGCGATAGTATTGAGTTCTTCATAGCTCATAGGTCTGTTATCGAGCTTGACAAGCTTTAAATCACCAATCTTCCCCTTTTTGGCATAAGGCGGAACACCCTCTCTTAAGTGAACGCTGGCAGTGTCTGGGGTAAAAAAGGACATGATACGAGTGTCTTCAGGTTTTATTATCTTAGGCCTCACGTAAATTGTTTCAATTCCCTTTGCCTTCGCCACAAGATGCTGAACTCTGTCGGAAGTAACGAGAATGGCGTTAAACTCATCCGCAACCTCCCTGATAAGGTTATCTATCTCTCCACCTCTTGCCAGTCTAATGTGCTCAAGTGTGGGCCTCTTTCCAGCAAAGATTACCTCAAAGCCCCTCTCCTTTGCCAGCTTGATTATCTTCTCCACCTCATTAAGACCCTGAAAACCTGACATCTTGCCGAAGTTTGCCTGAGCCTCAAGCTCTGCTATCACGGCTTCAGGGATAATTATCGTCCCTTTAACCTCTCCGCTCTCCAGCATTTTTGAGAATCTACCTGAAATTACAACACTCGTATCAACAACGTATTTCATCATCCAACCTCCTGTAGAAGCATGAATAATTTCCGGTGTGACATGCATTACCATTCTGTTCAACTAAATACAATAAAGCGTCACAATCGCAGTCGTATCTGATTTCAACAACTCTCTGAACATTTCCTGAGGTTTCACCTTTCATCCACAATTTTCTTCTGCTCCTGCTCCAGTAGTGGGCATAACCCGTTTTAAGGGTTAGCTCAACTGCTTCTTTATTGGCGTAGGCGAGCATGAGCACTTCTTTCGTGTTTATATCCTGAGCGATGACAGGAATTAGACCTTTTTCGTTGAATTTTAGAGTTTTAAGTTCCATGACCAAAGTTACGACGGATGATAAAAAATACTTTCTGGAGTATGAATTGGATAGTGGAGTTACAAGTTTTTCAATATCGCTTGATTTTTAAGGTGGATGTGCAAGAATTCATCATGATTGCAGATGTATACATCGAGCTCAAGGAGGGTGTTGCTGATCCAGAGGGTGAAGCGACACTGAAAGCACTCCGCCTTCTCGGTTTTAAGAGGGTGAAGAAAGTGGCAAGTGTCAAGGTTTTCCGAATAGACATTGAAGCAAGGAGCAAGGAGGAGGCTGAGAAAGAAATTGCAGAGATGTGCGAAAAACTGTTGGCAAATCCTGTCATTCAGAAATACAGCATAGTCTGGAGAGAGTGAGAGTATGTACAGGAAAGTAAATGTCCCCTTCGAGCTTTATGAGATTCAGATTCTTACTGCAAGTGATGAAGAACTTGCCAGAATCAGCGAAGAAATGGGTCTTGCCCTAAACGTTGATGAAATGAAGAGGATCAAAGAATACTTCCGCAGCAAGGGCAGGAACCCCTATGACATTGAACTCCAAAGCCTTGCCCAGGCGTGGAGCGAGCACTGCTGCTACAAGAGCTCGAAGTACTACCTCAGACAGTACCTGCTTGAGGCTGCCGAAGCGGATTATGTCATCTCAGCCATAAAGGAGGATGCGGGTGTAGTGGAGTTCGATGATGAATATGCATACGTTACAGCCTTTGAGAGCCACAATCATCCATCTGCCATCGAGCCATATGGTGGCGCTGCTACTGGCATAGGAGGGATATTAAGGGATGTCCTGTGTATGGGCGCCCAGCCTATTGCCTTAATAGACCCACTGTTTTTCGGGAATCTTGACACACCCTACGAGGGACTGCCAAAGGGAACAAAGCACCCGCTCTATCTGCTAAAAGGTGTGGTTGCGGGTATAAGGGATTACGGCAACAGGGTTGGAATTCCCACGGTTGCAGGAATGGTCTTCTTCGACGATTCATATCTAACAAATTGTCTGGTTAACGTGGGCTGTGTGGGGATTGTTAAGAAAGATAAGATTACTCACAGCAGAGCTGGCGGACCGGGAGATTTGTTCGTGCTTGCTGGAGGTAAGACGGGAAGGGATGGGATTCATGGAGTGACCTTTGCCTCGGCTGAACTTGACGAGAAGAGCGAGGAGGAAGCGAGAGGTGCTGTGCAGCTCGGAAATCCCATCATGAAGGAACCCCTAATCCATGCATGTCTTGAGGTTGTGGAGAAAGGCCTGCTGACGGGAATGAAGGATTTGGGTGGAGGTGGGCTTAGCTGTGTCATCGGAGAGATGGCTTTGGCTGCTGGTTACGGAGCGGAAGTGTATCTGGACAAGGTTCCGCTGAAGGAGGAGGGAATGGCTCCGTGGGAAATCTGGATTTCCGAGAGTCAGGAGAGGATGATGCTGACAGTGAGACCTGAGCATATTGATGAAGTGCTTTACATCTTTCAGAAGTGGGATGTTCCGGCAACTGTGGTTGGAAAGGTCATTCCGGAAAAGATTACCAGAATATACTACAAGGGATATAAGATATACGAGATGGACACGGAGTTCGTGACAGCTGGCCCTGAATACTGCCGCCCCTACATCTCAAAAAAGCCTGAAAAGGAGCTACATGAAGAAATTGAGCCACCAGCAGATTACGTCAAAGTATTCATGAAAATGCTGTCCCACCCAAATGTTGCATTTAGGGATTGGATAGTCAGACAGTATGACCATGAAGTTAGGGGCTCTACTGTCTTAAAACCCTTACAGGGAAGAATGAATTATGAAACGCACGGAGATGCTGCAGTTATAAAACCCACAAAGTCTTTCAAAGGTTTGGCAATAACCGCTGATGTCAATCCGTGGATGTGCAAAATTGACCCATACTGGGGGGCAGCGAGTTCTTTCGACGAGATGGTGAGAAATCTTGTGGCGGTAAATGCCATTCCGCACTCCTTCAACGACTGCCTGAACTTTGGCAATCCGGAGAAGCCGGAGAGAATGGGAGAGTTCGTTGAGTGTGTCAAGGCAATAGGGNGGATGGCTAAAGGAACCGCAATTCCGTGCGTGAGCGGGAATGTGAGCTTTTACAACGAAACACCTTATGGGGCTGTTGCTCCCACTCCGTCGCTTCTCGGCATCGGAGTGGTAGAGGATGTAAGGAAGGCGATAACAAGCGATTTCAAGGGGAATGGAATTGTTATTCTGGTTGGCGAGACGGAAAAGGAATTTGGCGGCAGCCTATACTCGGTGGTGATGGGGCAGAGGTGTCACAGGGTGCCAAGAACTTCTCCTGAAAGGCTAAAAGCTTACACGGATGCGATGCTTGAATCATTCAAAAAATTCGAGGTGATGGCGTGTCATGACATTAGCATGGGTGGTCTTGCTGTTGCGGTTGCAGAGATGAGCTTCGGTAGGGGGGTTGGCTTTGAGGCTGCAAGAGAGTTGAGCTTCATCGAGCTTTTCTCGGAATCCAACACCAGATGGGTCGTTGAGCTTAAAGCTGAGGACGCGGAGAGCTACGTTGAATTTTTCAAGAATAGGGGACTGAAGGCTGAAGTCATTGGTTACAGTGAAGGAGAGATGTTGAACTTCAAGACATTCGCCATTGGCCTTGGCGAGGCAGATAAAGCGTGGAGGAGGGGGATGTCAGAATACTTGGTTTAAATTAAAAATGAGAAACCTTAAGTATTGGTAAAACTATTATTTCTTTGCCTACGGGGGTGCAATCCTTGAAATTTCAAGACATAGTCTACGAAAAGGATGGGAGAGTTGCTACGATAATCATAAACCGCCCTGAAAAGCTTAACGCCTGTACACCTGTGACAGTTTACGAGATTAGCAGGGCTTTCATTGATGCATGGACTGACAGAAAAATTGGAGTTATTGTTTTCACTGGTGCAGGGGATAAAGCCTTCTGCGTTGGTGGAGATCAGTCCATCAGAGATTTAGGAGGATATAGGGGATACAGTAGCGAGGAACTTAAGGGGACGATTGCTGCTTTACCGCTGGAAGTGGGATGGCAGATTGTCACCTTTCTAATCAGACACGTACCCAAACCAGTAATCGCAAGGGTTAACGGTTACGCAGTTGGTGGGGGGCATGTTTGGCAGGTAAACTGTGATCTTTCCATTGCAAGCGATAAGGCAAAATTTGGCCAGGCGGGGCCGAGGGTTGGGAGCTTCGACCCGGGATTCGGAACTGGGGATTTGTGGAGAAATGTAGGGATGAAGAGGGCAAAGGAAATCTGGTTCCTATGCAGGCTTTATTCAGCAGAGGAAGCGCTGAAAATAGGGCTTGTGAATGCTGTTGTACCTCACGAGAAGCTGGATGAGGAAGTCAGGAAGTGGTGCGAGGAGTTGCTGGAGAAAAGCCCAACAGCTCTGAAGATGCTGAAATATGCATTTCTCGCCGATACAGAAGGTTTAGCAGGCATAACGGAGCTTGGAGTTGGGGGGTTAAGTCTTTACTATGGCACCGAAGAATCAATCGAGGGTAGGAATGCCTTCATGGAGAAAAGAAAGCCCGATTTCTGGAAGTATGTTGAAGGAGGTGATTGAATGAAACTGGAAGATGTTAGAGTTATTGGCGTTATTGGGGCTGGAGTTATGGGCCACGGAATAGCTCAGGTTGCTGCGAGAAGCGGATACGATGTCGTTATGGTGGATGTAAGCGAGGAGGTGTTGAGGAAGGCAATGGAGCTCATCGAATCAGGACCTTTCGGTCTAAAAAGGCTGGTAGAGAAGGGAAAAATGAGTGAGGAGGAGGCAAAGCAGTGTTTGGACAGGATAAAGACCTCTACATCACTCGAAAGTTTGAAGGATGCAGACTTTATAATCGAAGCCGTTACTGAGAACGCTGACCTTAAGAAAAAGATATTTTCAGAACTCGATAAAATCTGCAAGCCTGAAACCATCATCGCCTCCAACACCTCTGCAATCATGATATCCGACCTTGCAACTGCTGTAGAAAGGAAGGACAAATTCGTAGGGATGCACTGGTTCAATCCTGCTCCGGTCATGAAGCTCATCGAAGTTATTAGAGGAGCCATGNCCTCTGACGAGACCTTCAACCTCACTGTAGAGCTTTCAAAAAAGATGGGTAAAATCCCAATCGAAGCTGGAGACGGGCCTGGATTTTTCACAACCAGATTCATTAATTCATGGCTTGTCGAAGCTATAAGGCTGTTTGAGATTGGAGTTGGCGGGATAAGGGAGATAGACGAGATGTGCAAGCTCGCCTTTGGCTTCCCTATGGGGCCTTTCGAACTTATGGACTTAATTGGCCTCGATACGGTCTTGCACATCGCAGAGTATATGTATGAGGAAACGAAGGAGCAACATTATGCTGCCCCCATAACACTGAAAAAGCTGGTTTTCTCTGGCTATCTTGGAAGAAAGCCCGGCAGCAAGGGAGGCTGGTATGATTTCTATGGCATCGAGAAATGAATTCTCTCTTTTTTCTTCCTCAATATTACTAATCGTAATTTAACACTGACTCAACATTACAAAAGTTTATATACCTTAACATGCTGCTGAATGCATGGCCAAAACCGTTGAGGAGATTAATCAGAAAATCAAAGAGGGAAACGTTGTAGTTGTCACTGCTGCCGAGATGAAAGAGATTGTAGAGGAACTTGGGGCTGAGGGTGCTGCAAAGGAGGTGGATGTTGTCACAACTGGCACATTTGGAGCGATGTGTTCAAGTGGAGCTTTTTTCAATTTCGGTCATGCTGACCCACCAATTAAGATGCAGAGGGTGTGGATGAATGATGTTGAAGCCTACACTGGCGTTGCTGCTGTTGATGCCTATCTCGGTGTGACCCAGCTTTCAGAGAGTGTTGAAGAGTATGGCGGAGGGCATGTTATAGAGGAGCTCGTCAGGGGCAGAGAAGTTGAACTCAAGGCAACTGCCTACGGAACAGACTGCTATCCAAGAAAGGAAATCGTTACCGAAATTTCTCTTGAGGATGTCAACCAGGCGGTCATGCTTAACCCAAGAAACGCCTATCAGAGGTATAATGCCGCAACTAACAGCTCGAACAGGCTTCTGAGGACTTACATGGGCACTCTGCTACCAAACTTCGGCAATGTCACTTTTGCAGGCACAGGAGAAATCAGCCCCCTCAACAACGACCCCGAATACAGGACAATAGGTATTGGAACAAGAATATTCCTCTGTGGGGCCAAAGGCTACGTTATCGGGGAGGGGACGCAGCATGCACCGCCCTACGGAACTCTTATGGTTAAGGGAAATCTGAAGGAGATGAAGCCCGAATATATGAAGGCAGCTTACTTCCCCGGTTACGGTGCAACACTTTTCGTTGGTGTTGGGATACCAATTCCAGTTCTCGATGCAGAGATGGCAAAGTTCACAGCTGTGAGAAATAGCGAGATAGAGACAAACATCCTCGACTTCGGTGTTGCGAGGAGAGGTAGGCCAGTGGTAAGGAAGGTGACCTACGAGGAGCTAATCAGCGGAAAAGTTGAGATAAACGGCGAAGAAGTAAGAGTTTCTCCACTCTCAAGCTTCTATATGGCAGAGAAGATAATGGAAGAACTCAAGAAAGAGATTGAAAAAGGAGACTTTCTCCTGACGAGCCCGGTAGACAGAATTCCCACGAAGGAAGTCTTCAAGCCCATGAGACAGAGAGAAATAAAGGTTGTGAAGAGCGTTATGGTTAAAGCATACACAATCCCACCAGAAACTCCGATTGAGGAGGCTGCCAGGCTGATGATAGATAAAGGGCTCAACCATTTGCCAGTGGTTGAAAAGGATGCTCTTGTGGGTATAATCACATCGTGGGATATTGCCAAAGCTGTGGCGAGGAACAGAAAAGGGATGGTTGGGGAGATAATGACGAAAAATGTCATCTACACATATCCTGACGAACCGGTGGAGGTTGCAGCGAGAAAAATGGAAAAGAACGACATCTCAGCGTTGCCTGTAGTGGATTCGAAGAAGAGGGTTCTTGGGATTGTGACAAGTGAAGATTTGAGCAGGTTGATAGCGAGGTGATTAAAAGTGAGGTTGTTACTGAGATTTGACTCGAAGACTGTTAGAGAGCCAGTGATTTCCAGAACCACTCTCGAAACAAGAGCCTTAATAAACATCCTCAGAGCATCAGTTGGAGCGAGGAGAGGAGAGATACTCATAGAAGTTGAGGACAAGAAAGCCAAAGAGATAGAGGGAGTTTTGGAGAGACTTGGTGTTGATGTGGTAGAGCTTGCAGAGGCTGTCCAGAAAGATGATGAACTATGTGTACACTGTGGAGCATGCGTGAGCATCTGTCCAACTGAGGCGATAAGTTTCAACGGAGAGAAGAAGGTGGTAATAACCGCAGAAAAATGTGTACACTGTGGAGCATGCGTGAAGGTTTGCCCCACGAAAGCTCTCAACCTTCCCCTTTAATCTTTGGAATCTTTATTTCAAAAACAGTCCCTTTGGGCACACCATCTTTTACCTCAATTTTTCCACCGTAGATGGTAACTATCCTTTTTGCAATGTAAAGTCCCAATCCTGTTCCTTCGCCCGTTGTAAACCCCTCTTCGAAAATCTTCTCCTTTATCTCGTCTGGAATACCTCTTCCAGTATCTGAGATTTTTATGATTCCACACTGCCCATCTGAAAATGTCTCTATCTTTATTTTGATCCCGTCATCTTTCCCGTGAACAATAGCGTTGTGGATTATGTTGTTTATTATCGTTTTCAGTCCCTCGTTTGCCAGAACGGTAACTTTTTCAAGTTTTAAATCGAATTCTACATCTTTATAGTAGTCTACCACCTCTTTTACGGCTTCATCAATGTCTACAGGTTTAAGCTCTTCAAGCGCCTTTTCGAGCTCTCTTGCATCCTCAATAAGCCTGATAGTGTAGTCAATCTTCCTTAGGGTTACAGGAACCACTCTTTCTACTTCCTTGGGTTCCTCTCTGATTATCTCCAGCACACCTCTTATTGCAGTGATGGCATTCGCAATATCATGTCTCATAACCTTATTAAGAAATGCAAGATACTCACTCTTCCTCTTTAGCTCTTCATTGAGTCTGTGAATCTCTGTGGTATCAATAGCTGTGGCTGCAACTGCTGGTTCTCCTTTGTAGGTAACTCTGCCGGGTCTTGCAGTGACCCACCTCACCTCACCACTTTTTGTTATTATCCTCCAGCTGTAGGTTTCGGTCTCTCTCAAACCCTTCTCTCTCTCGACATNCCTCCTGTAGACAACCTCTCTATCCTCTGGATGTATGAGAAAAAATGGTTCCTTACCCACTATCTCTTCTTTCCTGTATCCCGTAACTTCCTCGAAGGCTTTGTTGACGTAAACCATTACGCCATTCTGAAGGAGGTAAATTGGAGTTAGAGAATCCTCAACGAGGGTTCTGTAAAATTCTTCACTTTCCTTTAACATCTGTTCCAGTTTTTTTGCCCTCGTTACGTCAATCCAGTTTCCAATGTAAAGTTTTTCCCCTTCGTAGGTGACTGGGACTGTGAACCCCCACACCCATCTTTCCTTACCACTCTTTGTTAAGTATCTGCTCTCGTAGAAGGTTGGCTTGTCTGTTTGCGAGAGTTCAAGGAACATCTGGATTAACCTTTCTCTGTCATCGGGATGTGCAAGCTCGAAAATGGAATTGAAGGAGTATATTTCCTCTTTTGAATACTCAGTAGCCCTTTCAACAACATCGTTAACGTAGATAACCTTGCCAGATTCATCTGTGATGTATATGGCCGCTAAGGATTTATCGGCAACATTTTTCCAGAATCTTGTATCAAATATATTTTCTTTCATTCTATCGGTGAAAAACTAAATTGTTGTTTATTTAAGTTTAACCAATATCACTTCTCAGTTCGACGCTTTTTTAGAAGAGATGGAAGATGAATGATGTATCTGCCATCCTCTTGCAGTGCAATCACGATTCCTTCACCTTGAAGAAGCTTTTCTATGTTTATTTCGTATCTTCCCGGTGAGATTATTCTGACGGTTTCTATACCCATCTGCGTAAGTTCTCTCTTAATCTCCTGCTCAACCTCTTCTTTCTTTACTTCTCTTTTCTCATCTGGAACGTAGAGGAACTTATTGTTTCCACATTCACAACCGTTGAGTAACCGCATGTCACCCGTAGGATACAGTTTTCCACATTTGGTGCATCTGTGAGCCATTTTGACCACTATATCTGTACAAGTGNCTTTATCATATCCTCCTGCTTTTCGAGAGTCTTCAGCCTATTTGCAGGACCTATTACTGTCAGTCTTCCCTGTTTCTTGCCGAAAAGTCTTGATAGGAAGGTTCTCTCCCTTGCAGGATATGATTCTACTTCAATCCCGATGAACTTGTCATGGTCTATCTCAAGCATCGTCATTTCTATGAGCTTTGTTTCCTCCTCGGGAGTTAGGCCAGTCTCCAGAACGACTATCTTGCCCTCTTTTACACTATCCAGTATCATTCTGAGTTTTTCCATTGATGGCATTTTTTCGAGCATGTCCTTGGATATCAAATTCATCTGCACTCCTTCCATTTCCACCACCTCAGCCAAACCTCTCCGCCATCGCCTTGTAGAGCGAGTCAATGTTGATACCCTTCAGAGCTGAGATTGGCACAACAGGATGCTGTGGGAAGGCTGATTTAATTCTTGCCGGAGATGCGTTGGGCAAATCAATTTTATTCGCCACGATAAGCAATGGAAGCTTTCTTGCCTCCATGTTTCCAACTATGGTTACATTGACTTGGGTGAAGGGGTCTTCGGTAGCATCCATAACCAGCAATACTCCATCAAGGTCGTCAAGCCACTTTATTGCTTCAATAACACCTTCAGTAGCCTCTTTCGCCCTTCTCCTCGCCTCCTCCTCCTCCAAACCGTATTTCAAAAACTCCTGAAAATCTATCTTAGTCGCCAAACCGGGAGTATCAACAATATCTATTGTCAGAGATTTTCCGTCTACCTCTATTTTTACACCCTCTCTCAATCTCGCTCTCCTCGTTTCGTGAGGAACATCACTCGGCGATCCGAGAATGTCACCAGTCCAGTCCCTTAGAATGCGATTTGCGAGGGTCGTTTTACCTGCGTTTGGAGGGCCATAAATTCCAATTCTCATCTTGTCCTTCTTGAAGAACAGTTTCAGTATGAATCCAAATCTTCTCCTAAGAGCGAGCATTAATCCCATCACGACACCTCACTTTATTTTTCTGATAGGTGATAATTAAAGCTTATCCTTTCCCCTCCCTCGATACTTGATGAAGATGGCCGACGAGATCAGGAATGCAATCACTGTGACTGTCAAATCTAAGGTTGTTATCTCGTTCTTCTTTACACTCTCGATATCCTCAACAACAAAATTTGCAAGCTCTTTGTTATCTATTATTATGCCAACCTCTCGGTTCAGCTTCAATCCATACATGTTCATGTTTGCAGACGTTATCAGCAATCTGTCATCTGAAACAATCGCTTTTCCGTGCAGACCACCAATCAGATTCACCTTTACACCAAATTTCCTCAAAGATTCAACGACATCTCTGTCTGCATACCTCGAATCCAAGAAAATGGAAACTTCAGCTCCATTCTCGACAGCCCTTTTTATCGAATCACATAGGCCTCCAGTGGTATACCAGTCAAGGCTCATGTAGGGAGAGATAATGTAAAGCCTGCTACGCGCGGATGAGATGAAGTCAAGAATGGGGTTGCAGTCCGGGATTATAAATAACGTTACGTTTGCTGAGAATTCCGCAGATTTACTCCCGTGTCCATTTCTATAATTTGAATCAGTGCAGTATTCAGGTTTTTTGGAGAACTTTTCATCGCTTTCGAGAAGCTTTAGTAGCGTCTTAGCGATTTTCTCACTCTTAAATTCCACAATGTAGCCCTTCTTCGTGAAAACCCAGTTCTCTGTTGTTAAAACTACGTTCTCACCTTTAACTGCAAACTTGTAGTGGAAGTTCCTGTAAGAATTTGCGCTCAGAAAGTAAGTGTTGGGGATTTTAAGCTCTCTACATGGTATGTATGGAGGATTTGCATCAACGTAGAGCTTTGCTGGTTTAAAGGGAGCTGAGAAAGTATATGATGCGACAATCCATCCATCATTGAGGGTGTAGTCAGTATGTGTTATTATCAATCTCCCTTCAACCCTGTCTGTAACGCATGAGAAGTTGCTCCAGTCTTCATATCTGAAATCCCAGCCTGATTCAGTTCTGTAGTAAATCACACCATCGTCGAGGAAATCTACATCTTTGCCATAGTAAAAGCAATCCTCGTTCAGGCAAATTTCTTCTCCCTCATTAGATAGAGCCATTTTTGGTGGGAATTCAATGTCGGCTTCATGACCGAATCTTTCTTTGAAGTAGCTCAGATTTTTTGTAGCAATATGTGTTCCAGCATCAACTGTTATTTCTCCTTCCCCATCCGTTAAGATGCAGTCGGAATCGCAGTGGAATTTGATATATTCTGCCTCATCAAGTCCGTATGGGTTTGGATAAACTTCAATTAGCTGCGTCGCTGCCAGAAGCATTAGCAGAGCCAATTTCATTTCTCAGCTCCCCGAAAGTGGCGTATCTCTCCGCGACGACATTATGCTGGTGTATACTTTCCTCGTTCTCTTGCTTTAGGAATGCCAGTATGTCGTCTGGTGCGTCTGGGAAAGCTTTGAGTAATTCCATTGCCATTATTCTCACGCTATCCTCAACGAACCTCGTGTTGCGATGGGCAATTTCAACAACCTCAAGTTCATCCTCTCTCTTGAGAATTTCGTAAGTTTCATAGCTCATCGAGGATTTGGCAACTTCAATCAGCTTTGCTATCGGAACCTTGAAGTTCTCTGTTACCTGAACCTTCAACGTAGCTTTTCCGCGCTGATTGTGGGAGGCAACAGGAATGGTGTCGAGTATTTTCTGGATTAGCCCTTCATCCATACCCAACTCGGCAAGTTTTTCAGCTGATCTTGCTCTGACAAGCTCCTGCGCACATGGACAAGCTGTAATTCCCGTAACTTCCACGCCCACCAAAACAAGCTTCTTTCCACTCCTCGACAAGGAAGCTTCTCCAAATATTTTAACTACTTCCTGTGTCCTCTGCTTGGTTTTTGGCGTCCTCTTTCTCATTATCAGTTCTGAAGTCATTTTTGCCTCAGCTTTTGTCGCATACTCATGTCTGTCAAGCAGGTGGTGGGCAATCTCAACAACGAGGTCCTCTATGTTTTCTATTGGCTTTGCCGTTAGTGCCTCTATCACCTCATCTATCACCTCAAAGTTTCTGCTGAGGTTGACACCCTTGAGGTGGGCGGGAAGGTCAACAAAAACATCGAATGAAGATATGAGGATGATAGGCCTTTTCCCCTCTCTCTGAACCTCAACGAGCTTCTTAATTCCAGTGGCACCCACTCTACTTAGGCCAATGGGGACTTCGGGCTTAAGTAACTGAACATCGGGAAGCATGGTGAAAGTTTGTAAGGAGCTTAATAACTGTTGTTAGTTTTGTGTTGGTAGAGATGGTAGGTGGGAGAATTTTCAGACTCTGTTCTTGAACAATTGGAGGCTCAGTGACATAGAACGCACATTAAAGGCGAAAAATAAATCTAAAAATCAGAAAATCTCGGGAGCTCTGAACTCTCCGAAAACATCCCTTAACGCGTCAGTCATCTCTCCCAATGTTGCCCTTGCCTTCACTGCTTCAAGCACATAAGGCATGAGATTTTCATCCTCTTTCTCAGCAGCCTTCCTCAGTTTTGACAGAGCCTCCTCAACTTTACCAGCATCTCTGTTTTTCCTGAACTCCTGCAACCTCTTTATCTGCTTCTCTACAACCGCTCTATCAACCCTCAGTAGCTCAATCTGAATCTCCTCCTCGATCTGATACTTGTTCACTCCGACTACGGTAGTCTCTCCCTCGTCAATTGCCTTCTGCTTCTCGTAGGCAGATTTCTGAATCTCTCTCTGCACATAACCGCTCTCAATCGCCTTTATCATCCCCCCCATCTCGTCAATTTTCTCGATGTAGTTCATCGCCTCCTCCTCTATTCTGTCAGTCAGCCACTCAACGTAGTAGCTCCCACCGAGCGGATCAACGACATCAGCCACACCACTCTCTTCAGCAATTATCTGCTGTGTTCTGAGGGCAATTCTCACAGCCTTCTCTGTCGGCAGGCACAAAGCCTCGTCGAAGCTGTTGGTGTGCAGAGACTGACAGCCACCAAGAACTGCAGCTAAAGCCTGCAGAGCAACCCTTACGATGTTGTTCTCAGGCTGCTGGGCTGTCAAGGTGCAGCCTGCAGTCTGGACATGGAAACGAAGCATCATAGACCTTGGATTCTTGGCACTAAACCTATCCTTCATTATCCTCGCCCAGAGTCTTCTTGCAGCCCTGAACTTTGCAATCTCCTCAAGGAAGTTGTTTCCTGCTGCAAAGAAGAAGCTCAACCTTGGAGCAAAGCTGTCAACATCCATTCCCCTCTCAATGACCTTTTCGACGTACGTTATTCCATCAGCAAGCGTAAAGGCGACCTCCTGAACTGGCGTCGCTCCTGCCTCCTCCATGTGATAGCCCGAGATGCTTATTGAGTTCCACTTCGGCATCTCCTTGGCACAGAACATGATTATGTCCGTTGCCAGCCTGAGAGATGGCTCTGGTGGAAAGATATAGGTTCCTCTTGCAATATACTCCTTCAACATGTCGTTCTGCACTGTTCCTCTCAAGTTTGATCTCTCAACCCCTTGCTGCTCCGCTACCGCAACATACATGCTCAGAATTTGAGCGCAGGTTGAGTTGATGGTCATGGACGTCGAAACTTTTCCCAAGGGGATTCCGTTAAACAGAATCTCCATGTCCTCTATCGTGTCAATCGCAACTCCCACCTTACCAACCTCTCCGAGAGCCATTGGATGGTCTGAATCGTAACCGATTTGAGTCGGCAAATCAAAAGCTACACTCAAACCAGTCTGTCCTTGCTCAAGGAGGAACTTATATCTCCTGTTCGTCTCCTCAGCAGTTCCGAAGCCTGCATACTGTCTCATCGTCCACAATCTTCCCCTATACATCGTCGGATACACGCCTCTCGTGAAGGGGTAAACGCCAGGATAGCTCAGCTTACTCTCGTAATCTATTTCAACATCCTCAGGCGTGTAAACTCTATCAACCATGATTCCCGAGGACGTCTTAAACTCCTCCTTCCTTTCGGGAGATTTTTCCAGTAGGGGCTTTACGTATTTCTCCTCCCACTCCTTTTTGTTCATAAAAACCACCTACTTCAAATACACGAGAACATCCCCGCTCCCAACCTTATCTCCTTCCTTAACAACAATCTCTGTGATTTCTCCATCCTCAGGAGAGGAAATCGGGTTTTCCATCTTCATTGCCTCTATTATCAGCACAGTTTCGCCGGCTTTAACCCTATCTCCGACTTTCTTGAGAATCTTGGTAACGACNCCTGCCATTGGGGCTGTGATGGCTCTCCCTTCAGCCTTCGGTCTCTCCTCCTTTCGTGCTTCCTGAAATCTCCTCTCCGTTATCGCGGCTTTTTGAAATTCTGCAAACTCAAACTTCTTTTCCACCTCGATAACTGCCTTTTTCCCGTTAACCTGAACTTCAAAGACTTTTGGCGATATCTCTCTCACATCAACCTCATACTTTTTTCCCTGAACAGTCACCTCATACTTCATTCTCTCAACCTCGCTGCCATTTTCCAATTCCTCGGATAATCTTTAACTTCAATCGGCCTCTCCACCTCTCGCATGTAGCGGTTTATCGCTGCTATTGCAGCTAAGAACTCTTCAGGCGTCATCACACCACCTCAAAGCGGGATGTTTCCGTGCTTTTTCGGAGGTAGCCTCTCTCTCTTACTCTCCAGAACTCTCAATGCGGAGATTATCTTCGGTCTTGTGAATTTCGGATCAATAACATCGTCAATGTAGCCCCTCGAAGCAGCCCTGTAAGGGTTTGCAAACTTCTCCCTGTACTCTTTTATTTTCTCCTCTCTCATGGCCTTTGTATCCTCAGCCGCCTTTATTTCCTTCCTGAAAACGATCTCTGCAGCACCTTCAGGACCCATAACCGCTATTTCTGCAGTTGGATAGGCGTAAACAACATCAGCTCCGAGATGTTTGCTCCCCATCGCCAGATATGCACCTCCATAGGCCTTTCTGAGGATTATCGTGACAAGCGGTGTTGTTGCCTCACTATAGGCAAAAAGAACCTTTGCTCCATGCCTTATTATNCCCCCGTACTCCTGCTGAACCCCGGGCAGGTAGCCGGGAACATCTACGAAAGTAATTATGGGTATATTGAAAGCATCGCAGAACCTCACAAATCTTGCTATCTTGTCGCTGCTGTCCACATCTAAACAGCCAGCATAATGTCTTGGATTGTTCGCCACTATACCAACACTTCTGCCATCCATTCTCGCAAATCCAACAGTAGCGTTGGGAGCATAATACGGGTGGATTTCGAGAAACTCTCCGTTATCTACTATAGCCCTTATAACATCTCTAACATCGTAGGGTTTCTGAGGATCATCGGGCAGAATGTCGTAAATTTCTGGTGTTGTCCTGGCAGGATCATCGCTGGTTTTAACAACAGGTGGATCCTCCATGTTGTTCAGGGGCAGATAGCTCAAAAGCTTTCTGACAAGCATCATTGCGTCTCTATCATCCTCAGCAACAAGGTGGCAGTTTCCGCTCTTCATCGCATGGGCCTGCCATCCTCCGAGATCAAAAGCTGAGACCTCCTCTCCTGTGACAGTCTTTATAACTTGGGGGCCCGTTATGAACATGTAGCAGTTCGGATTTTTTGTCATCACAATGAAGTCTCCGATTGCGGGGCTGTAAACAGCACCTCCAGCACATGGCCCCATTATCACGCTTATCTGTGGTATAACACCGCTCGCAAGCGTATTGCGGTAGAAAATATCTCCATAACCTTTAAGGGCATCCACACCCTCCTGAATCCTCGCTCCTCCACTGTCATTCATACCTACAACAGGTATTCCGAGCTTCATCGCGAAATCAAGGATATAGGCTATCTTAAAACCGTGCATTTCTCCCAAACTTCCACCCATCACTGTGAAATCCTGAGCAAAAACTGCAACAGGCCTGCCATCAACTGTGCCATAGCCCGTTACAACACCATCAGCCGGTAAATCCATCTTGTCAAGCCCGAAGTCTGTGTTTCTTTTCTCTACAAATGGGTTGATTTCCACAAAGCTTCCGGGATCAAGCAAAAGTTCTATCCTCTCTCGTGCAGTCAGCTTTCCCTGCTGGTGCTGCCTCTCTATCCTATCTTTTCCACCCATTTGCCTAACTTTCTCTTTTCTACTGTAAAGGTCTTCAACCAGCTCTTTCCTCATCCTATCCCCTCAACCTTCAACAAATTCAAGCAGCACGCCATGCGTGCTTTTAGGATGGACAAAGGCAACCTTCTTACCCCCAGCTCCGATTCTCGGCTTCTCGTCAATAAGTCTCAGCCCAGCATCTTTGGCTTTCTGCAAAGCCTTCTCTATGTTCTCCACGTTAACGGCAATGTGGTGAATCCCCTCTCCTCTTCCGGCTATGAATTTGGCTATGGCACTGTCTTCAGAGGTGGCTTCAAGAAGTTCGATTCTGCTCTCTCCAGCAGGAAGCATAGCCACCCTCACTTTTTGCTCTGCAACCTCCTCTACCTCCTCTACCTCGAAGCCAAGTAACTTGTAGGTTTTCACAGCTTCTTCAAGACTTTTAACCGCAATACCAACATGGTCAATTTTTCTGATCAAGTTATCACCTCTTTAACTTGGGCACCTCTGCCCTTATAAACTCTATAATTTCTTCCAGTGGAGTGCCGGGACCGAAGACTTTTGCAACACCCATCTCCCTTAGCTTCTCCACGTCCTCTTCCGGCACTATTCCTCCAAGCACAACCAGCACATCTTTGTTAGGTTCGAGACCTCTCTTTTTAAGCTCCTCGATGACCATCGGTGTTATTTCGAGATGTGCACCACTGAGAATGCTTAGCCCTACAACATCAACATCCTCTTGCAGTGCTGTTTCGGCAATCTCCTCAGGAGTTCTTCTTATGCCGGTGTAAATAACTTCAAAACCGGCATCCCTTAAAGCCCTCGCTACGACCTTTGCCCCCCTGTCGTGACCATCAAGGCCGGGTTTGGCAACAATAACTCTGATTCTTCTGGTAAGCTGTGCCTCCATAAATGCTCACCCCAATAGCTGTCGTTATCATATAGGTTTAAATTTTTCGGATTAATTCGTATCTTTGGGCTAATTTCTCAATATCCTTGCATCTCTCCTGGCTTAACGTAACCCCCTTCTTTTATTACATACATCAGAAACTTGGAAAGTAAAAAATTTCTGCTCCGCAAAGCTTTCGAATTTCCCACAGCAATAAACTTCTTTCGTGCCCTCGTTAAGGCGACGTTGAACAACCTCTTCTCGGAAGCGAAATAGGGATTTTCGGTTGCTGTAATAGAATAAACGATCACGTCCTTCTCTCTTCCTTGGTAGCTGTGAACAGTGTTCACTTCAATACAAAGATCAAACTCAGCCATCAGGCTTTTTATAAGCTCGACCTGCTTCACGTATGGAGTAATCACTCCAATTCTGTCCTCCCCAATGCAGTCAGCAAGTTCCTCACATATCATGCAGACGTATTCTGCTTCAGCCTCGTTAATCTTTGACTTTCCTGCCTTCCTCTCAGCCCCATTGCAGTCCACAAAGATAACGGGTTTACTCGGATCACCTATTTCCGGGATAGTCGTCTTGCATTCTTCAATTTTGATGTTTCTACATCTTTCATCAATTTCAAGGAAGCCATAAATGTTTCTGGCAGCAAACTCGACAATCTTGGCGTTACTCCTATAATGCTTCCTCAACCATAGATTTTTCCCATAAATCTTATGGAGGTAGTTGTAGGCGCTGAATTTAGCGGCTTTGTAACTCCCCACCTCATAAACCGGTGGAAGTTGATAGGGGTCACCCACGACAACAGCCTTCTTTGCTCTCTCCAAGGCGAGGAGGGCTGTTGAGATGCATGTATTGCTCGCCTCATCAATGATGACGGTGTCGTAATCGTAATTTTTAACAGGGCTCATGACACCCTTAAGAATGGTGGAACCGACCACGATTTTTCCTTTCCCGATTAACTCGTTCTGAATCCTTGATATCTCTCTGTAAGCCTCTGCAACCTTTGACGCATATTCTCTGTAATCTGAAAACCTTATCCTCGATAGGATAGTATATTCGACACTGTGCTTCTTAACCCCCTCGGTAATCTTCGACGGATGTCCTACTCTGATCGCTCTGTGGAGTTTCTCGAGAACGTTATCAACTGCAATGTTCGTGTTTGATGTAATCCACACCCTCTCCTCCTCTGAGAGCCTCTTTGCAGCTTCTGCAATGAAGGTTGTTTTCCCGCTTCCCGGAGGGCCGACAACAAGCAGAATTTCCCCCTCATCCAAAGAACATGTTGCCAAGAAACACTGCTTCTGCCNCCTATCGAGCCAATCTGGAACATCCAAATCCTTTATATTACCTGTCCAGTTTTCAAATCTCAGTATTTCACCAGCCCTCTCAGCTGCCTCCCTTCTCAGCACTATGCTCAAAACGTTCTCCGCTTCAACAATTGCCCCTCCCTCGAAATCCTCATACTCCTTTACTGCCAGCAGGTATCTATCTCCATATCTTCTCGCATCTACCNCCCAGCCAAAAGGGGTTACCGTAGAATCGTCAACGCTTGCAACAGCACTTCCTGCTCTTATATAGCCAGAAGAAAGTATAACAGCAACTTCTCCTCTCCTTGCTACCAGTTCAGCACTGAAAATCTCCTTTTTTAGAACCTTCTGCGTGGCGGACTTTTCTATCCTGTTCAAAATTTCAATTAGCTCTTCCATCATACCAAATTGGTCAAATATTTCTCTGCAATCTCAAGAGCCTTTTTCATTTCTTCAGAAGTTAATCTCCTCGAAATCTCTTCGAATTCCCACGCTTTGAATGTAGGGTAATACTGAAACATCAGGTTGAAACGGGTGTCACTGCCAAGATTTTTTGCAACCCACTTCACAATGGGTTTTGTGCAGCACTCTATGTGGTTGGGCAGGACAAGATGTCTTATCAACAGCTCTCCGTTGTCTTTAGCTCTCAAAAAGTTTCTTGTTACTACCTCCCAGTACTTCGGAGCCTTCGAGTATTCTTTTGCACAATCGTTATTTCCATACTTAAAATCCCCAAGCCAGACGTCAACAATGTCCTCTACTATCTCTGCAAGTTCTGTGCTGTGATACATGTTCGAGTTCCACACCACTGGGATGTTTGACTGGACATGAAGCAGAATTTCGGCTACTGTGTGTGCATGCTGGTCAGGATTGCCTCCGACAAAATTGACGTTTCTGCTACCCTGCCTGTAGCGCCTGTCTATGATATAAGCAAGCTCTTTCGGGTCAGCAATGTAATCGTCCTCGTAAACTATGTCGTAGTTCTGGCAGAAAACACACGCGAAGGTGCAACGATTGAAGAAAATGGTGTGAGAAGGTATAAGCTCAGGCTCCTCCCCAACATGCAGGAACTCACTGCTAAAGTAACTCGTGATTCCACACTTGCAAAAACCCCTCTTCACGTACCTGTTCACTCCACATCTGCGCTCGCAGAAGTTACAATTTTTCAGCATCTCGTAGAGGATGTCCTTCTTTAGATGCAGAAGCGAGTATTCATAGGGTTCAGTTCTGAGAAGCGAAGAATCCGAATTGTTTAGAATTTTCTTGAATTCTCTCTTCAACCTTCCATGTATTTTTAGCATTTCTTCAAGACTATCTACCCTCTCAGCTTCAATTCTTCTGGCTATCTGGAACTTTGCCGGACACTCACTCCTATTTATCGCCTCGTACCTCTCAAGTCCCTTCACCACATTAAAAGAGTTGATTGAAGAATTAAAAACATTTATTGAAACCGATGAAGCTGTGTTTATTCATCCTCTTAGTCCCTTTCTCCTGTTCACTATGAACAGTATGTTAAGAGGCTGATTGTTTTACTTGCGGTATTGATATCGAAGATTCAACAACGCATGACCTAAAAAATCAACATCAGGGTATGCCGAGCTTCCTGAACAGATTTCGTGCTGCAACAACGAGCGGATCCCATACCCTCGATATTGGCGGATAGTAGGGGAAGTCCGTGAAGAACATGTCTTTTACATTGCAGCCGTTATATAGCAGGGCTGATGCTGCGTAAATCCTCATCGAAACATCTTTTCCTGCAGCCTGAACTCCAAGTAGTTTTCCATTTCTGTCTGCCACAACCTTGAGATGTATCAGCCCTCCGGGGAGATATCTCGCGGAAGTCCTTGAAGTTATAAACGCTGAAACGACTTCGAATCCCTCTCTTATTGCTTCACTCTCGCTCAAACCTGCCTTTCCGATCTCGAGGTCTCGAAAGCTCGTTAGCTGACTTTTGAGTGAACCGGGATAGTGCATCTCCAGCCCGGCAATGTTTACACCCGCAACATACCCCATCTTGTTCGCTGGAGCGGCAAGTGGTATCCAGTCTTCTTTGCCTGTAACAACATTGGTTGATTCTGCACAATCACCAGCAGCGTAAACGTTCTCTCGACTCGTCTCCATGCGGCTGTTCGTCTTAATCGCCCCACTCTTTCCAAGTTTGATGAATCTTGATGCAATTTCCGTGTTGGGATGCACACCCACGGCAACTATTGCTAAATCACAAGGATACTCNCCCTTGTTCGTGATAACCTTTTCAACTCTCTCTTTGCCTTCAAAAGCCACCACTCTCTCACTAAGCTTCAATTCGACAACTTTTTCCATCTCCGATTTTATTATTGCTGCAATTTCAGCGTCGTATTCGGGTAGTGGTCTCTCTCTCACTTCTATGACTGTAACCTTTTTGCCCAATCTTGAAATGGCGTCAGCCATCTCAACCCCGATGTATCCTGAACCTATAATAACGACGTTCTCTGAATTCATAGCCTTGGCTTTAACTTCCTGTGCCCTGTCAACATCATTAACGCAAAGAATTCCATCAAGCTCCTCTCCGACAACATTAAGCCTTTGAGCCCTTGAGCCTGTGGCAAAGAGTAGTTTATCCCATTCGTATTCTTTCTCTCTTCCCTCCTCCTCAACCGTTATCTGCCCATCGTCAACGGAGACAACTCTTGAATTCACGTGAACGTCAATTCCTCTCTCAACTCTGAAGTGCTGGATGTCATAGGCACATAATTCCTCAAAGTGGTTGACCGCACCGCCAACATAAAATGGGATACCACATGGAGCGTGGCTGACAAATCCGGATTTCTCGAAGACCATCACATCCCAATTTGGTCTGAGAGCCTTAACCCTTGAAGCTGCAGTCATCCCAGCTGCTCCACCGCCGATAATTGCAACTTTCACACTGCCACTAAAAATAATAATTTTTAAGGTTTTCGTAGGCAAAGGTTAAATTCCGTAGTATCAAAACCACGTAAAAGCCGGGGTTGCCGAGTGGTAAGGCGCACGCCTGGAGTGTTTACAGAGAGCGTGTGGGCATTCGCCCGCGTGGGTTCGAATCCCACCCCCGGCGTGTTTGTCAGAATCACTAATCTTTTCTCTGAAATTTTAGAAAATAGAAATCAAGATAGAGGTTTTAACACTCAGGCAATCGGATAAAAATGATTATATCTTTAAAATTTCACATATCAATATGCTGACATTAAAGAGATTAGTTGAAAGCTCCCTCAACAGACACTCAAGAAGGGTGCTGATGACTTATGTGGACTCGGTGAGAGGGATAAGGCAGGAAATAACGTATTCAGAGTTCGATTTCATGTCCTTAAAATTTGCCAACTCCTTGAGAGAGCTTGGGTTAAGGAAAGGAGACAAAGTTGCCTATTTGCTTCTGAACAGGCCCGAAACTGTGACTGTAAATTTTGCATCCATCAGGAGCGGATTGGTTGGTGTGGGGATCAATCCAATTCTTTCCCAGGATGATATGGAGCACATAATCAGAAACAGCGAAGCCAAGGCGGTGGTGGTTGACTACTGGCTTCAGGATTTCCTTAGGGAGAGATATGAAAGAATGGGGATAGAATACATTATTGCCGCGCCTTATGGAGAAACCGGCAAGGTGTATGAGGAATTTATAAACCTCTATGACTTAATTGAGGAAGGTAGTAATGAAGAACTGAAGGTAGATGTAAGACCTGACGACATTGCATTTTTGGTTTACACGGGTGGAACAACAGGTGTGCCCAAGGGTGCAATTCACACCCACCAAGGCATGGCGATGAATATGCTTGCCCATGTTGTGGAATTCGACATAAGGGATGGAGAGAAGTTACTGTTGGTTACACCTCTCGTTCACGCTGCCGGTGCTATAGCTCTTGCAAGTATTATCAAAGGATTTTGAGGCTGATTCAGGACGAGAAGATAACATGGCTGTGGGCTGTTCCAACGATGATTTACAGGATGCTGGATAGCGGAAAAGTAAAGGACTACGACCTCTCCTCACTCAGGACTATTGTCTACGGCGCTGCCCCAATCTCCCCAGCGAGACTTCGCGAGGCCGTTGAAGTTTTTGGCAACATTTTCATTCAGCTTTACGGACAGGTGGAAGTTCCTCAGCTTATCACGGTTCTGACAAAGGATGATCACGCAATTGGAATTGCTGGCAAGGAGAAGATTCTCAGGTCAGCTGGCAGAGCATCGCTAATGGCTGATGTGAGGATTGTTGATAGAGAGGGTAGGGTTTTGAAACAAGGGGAGATTGGGATAATTGCTGCAAAAACCCCATACAACATGAAAGGTTACTGGAAAAATGAGGAGGAAACGGCAAAAACGGTAAAGGGAGAGTGGATTCTCACGGGCGATGTAGGCTATATGGACGAGGAAGGCTACCTCTACCTTGTTGACAGAGAGAAGGATATGATTGTAAGTGGTGGTTACAATGTTTACTCAACAAAAGTAGAGAATGTTATTTCCCAGCATCCAGCCGTTTCAAACGTCGCCGTTATCGCGACACCACATCCAGAGTGGGGAGAGGCCGTTACGGCTGTCATTCAACTGAAACCGGGGATGGAGGTGACAGAAGAAGAAATCATCGAGTTCTGTAGGGCTAAACTGGCAAGATATGAGGTACCGAAAAGGGTCGAATTCGCCGACTCGTTGCCTCTCACCCCACTCGGAAAGGTGAACAAGAGGGAGTTAAGGGAGAAGTACTGGAAGTCGGCTGAATAGACAAATTCATTTTTACTGAACCTTCTCCCACTTGTAAAGTTCAACAACATCTGCTAAAGTCCTTCCCTTCTCCTCTATCTCACCCCTTATTCTGTCCTCCGACTTCTTAACCTCAAGTGCCCTTCTCGCTATTTCATAAGCTCTCTGTTTCGGAATAACCATAACTCCATTGTCATCGGCAATAATCCAGTCGCCAGGATTAACCTCAACCCCACCGCAGATTATCTTGACGTTTATCTCACCAAAACCCTTTGGCTCTCCCGCATTTGGAACTTCTTTCCTTGCAAATAATGGGTAACCAAGCTCTCTGATATCATCAACATCTCTTACCGCTCCATCAATTATCACTCCCGCAATCTTCCTGTTCAGACAGCTTCTCGTTGCAAGCTCTCCCCAGACCGCTGCTGTATCTCCTGAACATTTAATAACCAGAACATCTCCTTCACCAGCTACATTAATCGCCTCCACGGTTTTAGCCCAGTCTCCATCCATTGTGCTTACAGTTACAGCTCTTCCAACAATCTTCTTACCTCTAACAAGGGGGTAAACACCATCCATCGCCCTTGCTCTGTGCATTGCATCACTTACATTGGGCGTTGAGACCTTCATCAACAATTCCCTTATCTCGTCATCGAGACTTTTCTTCCTTATCTGCATCTCTGCTCTCTCTGAGGCTTTATCTATGGCATCTCTGATCTTTCTTGCTGATTCAGTTACATTTCTCGACTTCACAATGTTGCTCCCCACTATGACAATGCTTGCTCCCATGGAAACGCATGCTGCTGCTCTATCAGCATCCAAACCACCTGCTGCAGCTACTGGAATGGATACATTCTTTGCCACGTCACTTAAAACCTCAAGCGGGTCCATACCCTTCATCTGCTGATCAATGCCAACGTGGATGTTCAGATAGTCAACACCTAACTCCTCAACCTCCTTCGCTCTTTTTACCGGATCAGGCACATTGATGAGGTCAGCCATTACCTGACAGCCGTATTTTCTTGCAGCCCTTATCGCTTCTGCGATAGTATCGTCATCAGAAAGGGCAAGGATAATCACAACATCAGCACCGCTCTTGGCAGCCATTTCAACTTCAACTGCGCCGGTGTCAATAGTTTTCATGTCTGCAAGGATTTTGTATCCTTTATATCTTTTCTTCAGTTCTCTAACTGCATCCATCCCTTCNCTTTTTATCAGGGGCGTTCCAGCTTCAAGCCAGTCAGCTCCACCCTCTATTGCCTCTCCAGCAATCTCGATTGCCCTTTTAAGTTCAAGGAGGTCAAGGGCAACCTGAAGGATAGGTCGGTTCATGAAGGATTATAGCTTTGTGGGAAATTTAATCTTTTTTAGAAGATAACTTTAAAATCGCGAGATCGCAGTAGATAGAGTGGTGAATCATCCCTGCATAGTACAGGTGAGAGATATAAAATCTGAAAAAATTGAAATTGTGAGGAATATGGCTTTAAAGAGGAATGCTGAAATTGAGGATTCAAAGAACGGTCTGGATATCTATTTTGAGGATGTTAATGAGGCGAGAAAGTTTATTTCCAAGCTTAGAAAGTCTATGAGGTTCAAGATTAAGATGTCAACGAAATATGCAGGACTTAGAGGGAGCAGAGTTAGAGTGTTATTTGTCTATTCATTAAGGGGATGCCGATGAGGATTCCAGTGAACGAATTTTTGAGAGTAAGGAGAGAGTTGAAAACAATCAGGGATATTGGAAAGTTTTCTTATCCGAGGGGAACGTTGCACTGCATTCTACAGCAGAAAAAGGTTGACAGCGTCAAGAGAAAGTACCACACTTTTGCCGAGAGAATTCCCGAGATAACGACGTATTGGGAGAGGCACAAAACCTTTCCGAAATGGCTCACCCTTCCTCCTGTCATGAAAATAAGGCTGCTGATGAAGGGGATGGGATTCTCAGCTAAGTCAATAAACAAAGCTCTCAGAACTCCTGACGAGGTAGTTGAGGATGAGAGGTTCGCTGAGCAAATTAGAAGGGCCGTTCTGAGGGACTATGTTTACTCACCTATCGCTGCGAGACTTCAGAGGGCGAGGGGGAATCTAGGGGAAAAAGCACTTGCCCATGAACTTGAGAAGGCAGGGATTGAGTTTAAGACGGAGAGGGACTTGAAGGGTAAGTTCAGCAAAACACCTGATTTTTACTTTGAAGAGCCCGTAGAGTTTCTTGGTAGAGAGTTGAAGTGGATAGAGAGCAAAGCACTATTTGGAGACCCAAGAAGCCATGAACTTTACTGGAAAAAACAGTATTCAAAATACTATGAGATGTTTGGGAATGGACTGGTGGTTTACTGGCTTGGCTGTGTTAATGGCTTTGAGGNCAGTGATGGCTCAGAGCTCAGAAATAGTTACAGGAATTCCCTGCTGGATATGCTTATCTATGTTACAGATTCAAAGGATGAAAGCTACGCTGAAAGGTTAAATGCTACTTTTGTCGAGGTCAGCGAGGACAATGAAGTATTGGCGGCTGAAAAAGTGGTGGACGCATACTCGGATGGTAGGGTTTTGGCTCATACAGAGAGAAAGAAAGAGGTTGTCAGAATATTGAAAAATATGGGGTTTGACGTTGTTGTTATCTGAATTTGATAAAACCTTGGCCGTTTCTCCCTTTCGGGGTTGGGCCTGGTACAAATTCCACACCGGGATGTCTCTGCATCATCGGTTGAGGATAGAACTCCATAAGCTCGTATACTTCATTGGGCACATCAGTTGAGACCTTCAACCCAAGCTCCTTCAGGACATCAACACTGAGCGGGTAATCGTGAGTCCATCTACCCTCTGTGAGAATGTTTGCAACCTCTTTAGCCTTTTCCTCATCCATTTTGTTCTTTAGTAGGTTGAAAACTGTATCTTTGACCTGCTTAATGGCTTTCTCTGCGATATCTGCCATGATGAGGGTCTGATCGTCAATATCCTTCGCCTCCTTCTTCTCTACAGCTTTAAGAATTGATGGTGCTGGATAGTTCATGAGCTGGGGGTCAACCGGTCCAAGGACTGCATGAGGGTCCATCAGAATCTCATCCGCAGCTAAGGCAATTAATGTTCCTCCACTCATGGCGTAGTGTGGCACAATTACAGTGGTCTTTGCTGGATGGTCGTGCAAAGCCTTGGCTATCTGCGTTGCAGCTAAAACAAGCCCACCGGGAGTGTGTACGATTAGGTCAATAGGCTTATCCTCTGGTGTGCTCCTTATTGCCCTCAAAACTTTCTCGGAATCGTCTATATCAATGAACCTATAGATGGGTATGCCGAGGAAGCCGATACTTTCTTGCCTGTGTATCATCGTTATGACATTACTACCTCTCTTGGCTCCGATTCTCTGCATAGTTTTTCTTCTCGCTGCCAGAAGCTGCTGGTGTCTGATCTGAGGGGCAAAAATCAAATAAAGGAACAGAAGTATCCAGAACAATCCGCTCAGGAAACCAAATGGATCGGAGTATCCGTTCATAGACTTTTTGCCTTTTTTATTGTTAAATAAATTTTGGTGTGTTTTTAGAATCAATAACCAAGCTCACTCAATCTTTCCCTCAGTATTCTTGCGGAGTTTTTCAGTTTCTCAATTTCCTCCTCGGTTAAGTTCATATTGACAACTTCCACCCCGTCTCTACCGAGCTTTGCTGGAACTCCAACGGCTACATTTTCTATACCATATTCACCCTGCAGAACAACACTTGTCGGGATTATTTCTCCTGTATCCCCAACAACAGCCCTGACCATTCTGTAGATGGCAACAGCAGGACCGTAAATTGTGGCACCTTTCCTCTTTATGACCTCTGCAGCAACGAACCTTGTGTCCTTCTCGACAGCGTCCCAATCAATCTCTCCATCAAAGTCTGCGAGGCTCTTGGCAACAAACATGCTGTCTCCATGCTCTCCGATAATCCATGCCCTTCTTATGTTTCTTGCCCCCGCAGCGTACAGTCTTTCCTTCAGTCTCTGCGAATCGAGCTGATTTCCCATCCCAAAGACCTCGTTTCTCGGCTTTCCACTCTCCTTCCACATTATATAGGTCATCACATCCATTGGGTTTGTAACAACCAGTATCTTGCTCTCCGGAGCATTTTTCGCAATCTTATTTGCCACATCTCTTATAATCCCGGCGTTTTTCGTTGCAAGATCAAGTCTCGTCATTCCGGGCTTTCTGGCAAGTCCAGCAGTTACAACAATTATCTCGCTGCCTTTCAGCAAAGAATAGTCGCTTCCACCCACAATTTTCGGATACTTGTTAATTCCGGCTGCTGCATGGGATAAATCCATAGCTTCTCCAACTGCAAGGTCTTCTGCAATGTCAACAAGTGCAATCTCGTCAACGTCGAGGTTCAGAAGACAAGTGAAAGCAGATGTGCTGCCAACTCTTCCAGCACCAACAAATCCGAGTTTCATATTAAAAAATCAATGTCTACTTTAAAAGATTTCACTTATTTATCCTCCTATCTTTGGGAACGAAGTTTCTCAGGATTCTTCCATTCCCCTTCCCACACCCAAGAAAGTAATCTTTTCCCTTCCACTTTACGATGTGGTAACCGTAAACATTTGTTTCAATGTCCTCTCCTGAGAGCCATTTAAGTGCAAGCAAATCATCGAGTTCAATGACGTTCTTTCTCGCCAGCTTTCCAACTATGAAGCTCCCCTCAATCGAAAGCCTCAATCCATCCCTTTCCAGTGTGCCGAAGTAAATCCCCTTGTGCTTGGCAATGTCATCAAATTCACATTCTCTGTATGCATACACCCTCCCCTTCCCACCAATGTAAAATTTCAGTTCGAGCTCCTCCAAGTCTACTCCAAACTGCTCTTTTATCAAATCTTTTATGGTTTTCTCAGCTTCGCCACGAAGAATCCTTCCGTGTCGTTGTCCTGAGGGTGAATTCTCAGACATTTACTCACCTCTTCGACGTATTCTCTCCCATCGAACTCCAAAAATGCCTTTGTCCTCTTTACAGGTAGGTCTATTCTCTCTATCTCAGCATCTGTGTTTCTCAGAAGATAATCTACAACCTCCTCGTTCTCCATCGGCTCAAGTGTGCAGGTCGAGTAAACAACAACACCACCCCGCTTAACAGCACTGTAGGCGGACATTAACAGGCTTTTCTGAAGCTTGGAGAGCCCATAACAGTCTCTGAGTCTCCATAAGCGTATGTTTTTGTAGTTCTTCCTTATCATCCCCATGTTGCTACACGGAGCGTCTACTAACACGGCATCGAATCTTTCCCTAAAGCGCCCAAAAAACCGTCCATCCTTTTCTGTAACTCTCGCAATCAGAACTCCACATTTTTGCAGATTGGAGATCAGAATATTAATCCGCGAATGCTTTACATCGTTCGCAACGATACATCCTTCATTTTCCATATACTGGGCGATTTGAGTTGTCTTTGCACCCGGTGCAGCGGCAATATCCAGAACGGTCATACCCGGTTCGGGTGCCATGACCACGGGCGGTATCATCGAGGATGCTTCCTGAGAGAATATTATTCCGAGCTGGTGCTCAGGTATTTTTCCAAAATCATCTGTATTCACAAAAAATCCCTCCCTGCACCACGGTACTTCTCCGATGATAATCTCCTCTAGACTTCCTCTTACCAGATCGATTTTGCCTTTGAGAGTATTTACCCTGATGCTATTTCTCAGAGGCTTGACCATGTATCTGAAAAAAGCGTCACTTGGGTCAATCTTTATCATTCGCTCGTAAAGCTCTCTGTTTATAGCTTTAATCTGCTCCTTTATCTCCTCGATATCTGCCTCTGGGTCTATCCAGACTTTCATCTCGGAATCTTACCTTTATCCCAACTCATCTCAGCTCAGGAAATCTGTAAGCTTCCCGTTCATCAAATGAATACTTTATCCTTCTGAAGGGTCTTCTGAATTCCTTAACTTCCTTTCTTATCGCATCAAAACTTTTCCTTTCCCTAACTGTCATGTCTATAAGTTCTGCAAGTCTTCCCATTTCATCCTCTCCCATTCCGAGCCTTGTTATCTCCTGTACGCCAATCCTTATCCCGGACGGATTTGCAGACCTGTCAATTGGGTCCCAGGGGAGAAGGTTCTTGTTGAGGATAATTCCAACCTCCTCAAGCTTTTTTGCCACCTTCTCTCCTCCTCCATAATCACTCACATCAACCGCAACCTGATGCGTCTCCGTAAAACCATGTTCCTCGCCCAGAACTCTGTATCCGAGGTTATAAAGCTCTTCAGCGAGCTTTTTGGCATTTCTCACTACTTGCTTCGCGTAATCCTGCCCGAATTCAATTATTTCCATTGCAGCGACAACGTATCCTGCAAGGGTGTTGAGATGATGGTTGCTCACGACGCCCGGGAAAACTGCCCTGTCAATTTTCTCTGCCAGTTCCTCTTTGCTTACTATTATAGCCCTCTGCGGGCCGAAAAAGGTTTTATGGGTGCTGCCGGTCATGACATCAGCCCCCTCCTTCAGCGGGTTCTGGAAGGCTTTACCGGCTACAAGTCCAAGAACATGGCTTGCATCATACATGACGTAAGCACCAATCTCGTCTGCAATCTCCCTGATCTCTTTCACGGGCTGTCTGAAGAGGATCAGGCTTGATCCGAGAACGAAGAGCTTTGGTCTTACCTCTCTCGCAATCTTTGCCGTCTCGTCAACATCAATATTCACAGCTTCATTATCAAAGGGGTAGTGAGTGACATTCAAACCTCTAAGTCCGGCAGCAGAGACAGTATCGTGACTTATATGTCCTCCGCACGGAACAGATATGCTCATAATCGTATCTCCAACATTTGTGATGGCAAAAAAGGCTGCTATATTTGCAATTACACCAGAAATGGGCTGAACATTCGCATGCTGAGCCTCAAAAATCCTCTTCGTGAGGTCAAGAGCAAGCTCCTCTATCTCGTCTATGTATTTGCAACCCTCGTAGAATCTCTCTCCTACCCGTCCTTCAGCATACCTGTGGCCGAAATCGGAAACATAACATCTCCTTACGGCAAGAGATGTGAGATTCTCGCTTGCAATCAGTGGGATTGAATCGTCCATCATTTTGGTGTGTTTCTCAATAATCTCGAAGACTTCTGAGGGATTCATGAGGTCTGCTACTGACAAAAATATTTAAGGCTTCCGCGAACCTTCAGCATGGAAGTTATATCATCAAGAGATATGCAGATTCTCGACACTAACTGCGAGTATTACGGTTTGAGCAGGTTACAGTTAATGGAGAATGCCGGAAAAGCTCTTGCAGATGAGATTGTGAAGAGGTTTGAAAGCGGAAAGGTGTTAATTTTTGCTGGAAGCGGTAACAACGGTGGAGATGGATTCGTAGCTGCAAGACATCTGAAAAACTTTCATGTTGAGGTTTACCTGATGGGGCAGCCTAAGACTGAGATAGCAAGAAGGAATTTCGAGATATGCTGCACCTCTGAGATTCCCGTCAGAGATGGATTACCGGGCGAGATAGTGGCTGATGTGATTATTGACGCAATGCTCGGGACGGGTGTGAGAGGGAAGTTAAGAGAGCCATATGCCTCTGCAGTCGAGATGATAAATCACAGTGATGCTTTTACAGTTGCAGTTGACGTTCCTACTGGTCTAAATCCAGACACTGGAGAGTATTCGGAAGCTGTTAGAGCGGATATGACCGTAACTTTTCACAAAGCAAAGCCCGGTTTGCTTAAAGCCAGAGAAGTTTGTGGGGAAATCGTCATTAAAGATATCGGAATTCCTGAGAGATTTGAAAGGCTGTGCGGTCCCGGGGACGTTCAGAGCAGCTACAGAAGGAGAGAGGATGCGCATAAAGGGGAGCATGGCAGAGTGCTTGTTGTTGGGGGCGGGGATTATACTGGCGCTCCAGCCCTCACGAGTCTTGCTGCTTACTATTCCGGCGCGGACATCGTCACGACAGTGGTGCCCGAAACCATAAAGCCGATAGTTGCAGCCTACAGCCCCAATCTGATAGTGAAAGGGACAAAGGGTGATGTGATCACTCTTAAAAATCTGAAAGAGGTTGAGAAACTTATCGGAAAGCACGACGTAGTAGTTGCCGGGATGGGTGTTGGCGACAATGATGAGTTTGGTGCGTTTGTGGTCGAGATGCTGAAAAGCTGTAAAAAGGCTGTTCTGGACGCTCAAGGCATTGTCAGAGACATACCGGAAACCTGCGAGTGCATCCTAACCCCTCACAAAGGGGAGTTCAGAAAGGTTTTCGGAGAACCTGAGCCCGATAATGTTGTGAGAGTGGCTGAGAGAATTGAAAGCGTTATCCTGCTCAAGGGCAAGGAGGATCTGATCACGAATGGAGAGAAGGTTAAGGTGAACTATTCAGGAAACGCCGGGATGACTGTAGGCGGGACTGGAGATGTTCTTGCGGGAGTCTGTGGTGCCCTACTCTGCAGCGACGATGCTTTTCATGCAGCATGTGCAGCAGCTTTCGTGAATGGTTATGCCGGGGATAAATGCTTCGACAGGTTTGGGTATAATTACACCGCTGTTGATCTTATAAAAGCTCTGCCCGAAGCTTTTTCGCGCTGCGTCGAATTCTAATACCTTCTCTGCATCCCTTTTTTCACGTGCTCCATAATGTCTTTGGTTATGTAATCCAGCACCGTTCCTTTGGCTTCGAGAATCCTCATGTACTCCACAATTTCTTTAAACTCTCCACCGCCGATTGCATCAGCGATGATTGCAGCTCCCTGTGCGGATTGCTTTCCTGTTCCGAATCCTCTTAGTATCTGCACTTCTTTGCCCTCTCCTCTTATCCTTCTCGCCATCTCTGAAGCAAATCTGCCGGACAAAACATAAAAGTCGGGGTTTACGGACACCTCCATTGCCTTAAGCCCCTTCATCACGAACTCTGCGAGGACATTCATTGTCTCAACATCATTCAGCCTCCATTCTTTGGCAAAGCTTCTCACCCCTCCATCGAAAATCATTGATTTTGGGAATTCTCCGATGAGATAAGCAAGCTCTGCGTCCAGAGCACCGATCGAGGAGTAGCCAGGGAATGATGCTGTTCCACCAATTCCGTCAACTATTCTCCCGTTTTTGACAGCTATGAAGGCATTGAACCCTTCTCCAATTTCTGCCAGAATAAAGTTCAGCTTTGTGATCTCTTCCCTCTCCGATAGCTTTGCAACAGCAAGGACTGCAGAACAGAGCTTGTCAGCTGTTCCAAGGTCAATTCTGTTCATTTTCCTCCATGCGGGTACTGTCGGTAGGTGGATCACGGCGGGAACTGTATAGAGGTTTAGGTCTTTTTCTCTGACAATTTTTACAAGATTTCTCAAACCTATGGACTTTTCTTCATCAAAGTTCAGTGTCATTAAAAGCATATCAACATCATCAAGCTCTGAGAACTTCTTTATTGGTAATCCGTAGCCTGAGAGACCGGCAATAATTTCTGCCTCAGAGCTCTCAATGACAGAAATGAGTTCTTCTGGGCTTCTTCTCATAACATTCGTTGGAACACTCTCTCTGAAAACGACCTTTCTGCCTTCAATGGCAACAACATCATAAGAACCCGTTCCGGGATCAATTCCAGCAGCTATCATTTTATCTACCCTTCATTTCCATGTGTATAGTCCTGAAATTTTTGACCTTATAAACCCTACTCATTCCCCCAACACCTCATCGAAAAGCTTTGAAGC